>WNFY01000519.1_pt1 | contig 34952 bp, 30 predicted proteins | sample 5400091 | NCBI WGS metagenome assembly WNFY01 (sample SAMN13153364, study PRJNA577476) | soil metagenome | isolation source: 60 cm soil or saprolite under grassland replicate 1 | place: USA:California | collected 2016-06-15 | reverse complement strand
ACCAGTGTTAATCGAGATGTCGTTGAATTCTATGGACATATGTGGAACTTGGGCGAGATTGCCGATTATGGCGGTCGCATACTCTTCGAGAATAACAGTGACCTGCAGAACCAAACATGGTTAGACAATTTGAAAGGAGCATGGGATTTCGCTTTCTGAATCAGTCGACCTCAACTTTCGACCAAGGGTGCATCCCGACTGTCAAGAATCGAGGCCGCATGCTGACCCACTCGCCGAAGCTGAACCTGGTCTCTAACAGCCCCCTGCAAATCGCCTTGGAATCGCTTTAGAATTGGAAACTTGCTCGTGATTATGTTAATCCTCCTGGGAATTCAACTGATGAGCCAGCCCTCCACGACCGCATTTGCATGCTAAATTCTGCGGACCCGAAAAATTCTAGGAAATTAGGTATGTCTGTCTGTCTCGTGGCACAGATCCGGAGTTTCCTATTTCCGATTATATGCTAACAAACCTGGTCTGTCAATAAGCGCGATTGAACGGGTCCTAGGCTAGGATTCGTTTGATTTGATCTTCAGCTTCTTGGGCAGGTATTCGTCCACGATGTATGTTAGTCCGTATCTGCTGAATGCTTCTTGTTCGGACTTTTTCCGGACTTTTCGGAATGTGTCGATCTCTCTCTGCCAGAGTCCTCCAGCGTAGCGGGGATCCTTCTCAAGCTCATTCAAACGTTTCAGATCCAGGTCCGTCAACGGGTCGCTCGGCAGCTTATAGTCCACAATATCCGTCGCCCAGACTCCGCCCCAGATCGCGTCAGGAGTATTCAACTCTCGCAGATGTGCGGCGTTCGCGGACCCGGAGATTATGACCATGGCAATGTGCATTCCCCAAGGATCGCCATCCGTAAAGATGTAGACTGGGAGATCCAGTTCCTGGTTCAGTCGTCTGAGCAGAAAGCGTGTTGCTCGCGGCGCCTGTCCGGCGGTGTGAATCAGAACTGCCTTGAAGCGCTGGTGCACCCGTTCTTCAATAAATCTCGTGAAGAGCCCGCCCTTCTCAATGGCTATCACCTTGTCCACTTTTTTCTTGTCCGGCCGGACAAACTCCGAGGTCGTAAGAGCGGGACCGATCATCACCCCATCCGGATGTGATGATAGATTGAGCGTCCGGCCCTCGTATCCCGGCACCGTATACTCGACCGTCAGATCCCCGAAAATCGCACTGCGCTCTTCAGGAAACACGTTGAAATCCTCTCTCGAAAACCCTGTAACAGTCTCAAGATCTGTGATGAGATTGTCGCTCTCCTGCTGATCCTGAAAGTCCATCTCGTAGGCTTGAGCAGAGTAGAAAACGTCCCGTAGAGTACTGGTCTTGTTCTGCTCCGTCAACTCATCAGTGAACATAGCGGTCCAGAGTAGCTGCGTAAACGGACGAACATGCCGGACATTACGCGCGCTCCTCTTCACATTCCTCTTCCCAAGAATATACTGCCGGGTCTTGTCATCGTAGATTATGTTCGCAATAGACCGGCTCGGCATCTTGACAGTCGGAAACTCCTTTTTCGCTAGCTGGTCATACACTTGGCCCCCAAGCTGTTCTAGGGAGGAGAGGACGTGATCCTTCCTCTCCTTGACGACCCCTTTACTCCGAGTCTTCTTCTCCTTCTTCGACACCATATTTTATCAGACCCTTGAGCAATGGTTTGATGTCAGGCTCCTTCTTAGCCCTAGACAATTTCGTCGAGAACTGCGCCATTTTTGGAAGGTACTTCTCAAAAACATCGACGCGCTTCTTCTCCTGAGCAAGATGCTCTCTCCGTGACAGATAGATCCTCAAATTCCTTGAAGCCTCTCTGATTGCGTTGAGAATCTCATGCTCAACCTCGGGACGGTCAGCAATGAACTCCTTTCCAACAGTCTTGTATGGAATCTTCGTGCTGCACACGTGAATGAATATGGCAAGGGGTGTCTCGCCCGGGATGACTCTGTAGCCGCGCCAGTCTATCTGGTCAACCACCTTCCATGAAACATCACTAGCCTCGTCGAAGAGTAGAGGAATCTTGTTTGCAAACCGGAAGAGCAGTATCTTTCCCTGTGTCTCTATCTGCTTCCCGCTAGCTATCCCGACCTCGATGATGAATGGGAAACCCGAGTATGTTGCGGGCTTTCGCTGAAGAGTTGCGACGAATGCAGATCCATTCTGGACATCTTCATCACTTATCCCCAGCTCCTTCTTGATCCCTGTGGCCAGTAGGTCGGCGCCTAGGGGGGAGAGGCTTGTTGGATCAGGGGAGACGAAATCCTCATAGTTCTTCATGGCGCTGACGAGCGTAACCATGTCGCTCGAAGACAGATTCCGTGGGTTTTTCTTGGACCCGAGCTTCGCGTAGAGAAGGAACTTCCGCGCTGTCGTTTCTCCGATTCGCTGGAAGTTCTTGCGCAAGAATTCTTGCAGAGTCTTTGCGTTGGTGAGCTTGAGCATCCGTTGGACGGTCTCGACATCAACTCCATGAGGGTGAGGCAATGTCTCGGTGGGTGCAGGCGGCACCACTGTGGTCCCTCTTGTGAAGTGGTATAGTCGTCCGCGAGGATCTACAAACGTGAGGTTAGCGTAGGGAACAATGATGGCGGTCTGCTTGAAGTATTCGAGGATCCTCGGCATCGCCCTGGAATAGTCCGCTTCGGTCTTGAACTCGATAATGGTCCCTTTCCAGTGAGAACCGTTCGGCCGAGTCTTCTTCTTCAGCACGATCGGCTTGTTGTTCTGGATGTCGGTTCGCAGCCCAATCTCGGTTATCCTCTGCTTGGGATTGGTGCTAGAGCTGATCTGGGCCTCGCCATGAGTCGTTATCTGACCATACAACAATGCCATTTTCCCTCCTAGCCCGAAGGTGCCGCGGGTCTGACGAAGCTTGTATTTTGAGCCATAGAGGACCTGTCCGAACGCTGAGGGTATGACGTCCGCCGGAACGCCTATGCCATTGTCCTCGATTCTCAGATCATAGACTCCCGGACCGTCTAATGGTCCAGACTCGTGGGAGAGTCTAACATAGATGTCTGGGGGTATGCCTCCTGTCTCGCAAGCGTCAAGAGAATTCTCTACTAGCTCTCTGATAGTGGAGTAGATTGATCTTGACGGGCTTGTGAAGCCTGCGATGTCCCGGTTCCTGTAGAAGAAGTCAGCCGCGCTAATTTCCTGAAAGACTTCAGCGACTGTCATTTTTTCGGCCCGGAGATTGCCGCGGCCGTTATGCCTTTTTCTTGGCTGGCCCTGACCCTTCCCACAGTCCTAGAGCTTTCTCCTTCTTGACTTTCTTTCTCCGTTTCTTAAGAATCTTATACACGGTTCCATGTTGGCGTCCTTCGATGAGTTTCTCCAACGCGTCCTTAGCCATCGATACGGATTCGAAGGTTCCTATTATCGAAATCGTGTGGCCGCTAACTGATATCAGAGTCCCGGTCAATTCCTCGATATTCCGTCTGGCCCTTCCCTCCTTTCCAATGATTCGACCGTCGACTCTTCTGATTTCGGCTTCGTTCTTTCCGAAGTAATCGTGGAGGTCAACTATCTCGAAGGTGTAGTCGTCGTTGAACAGAGAGAAGGCTCTCGGCGGTGAGAATCCTCGTCCTATTGCTAGAATCATGTCTTTTGCTCGGAGTGCGTAAGACGGGTCTGGGGAATCGGGTTTGACTCCAATATCCACTGATCCCGATTCGCTGTCAATTTTGAGATCGACGAAAAGCTTCTGTTCGATCTTTGATTTCACTGATCCCTTTGGCCCAACGAGAACTCCGATCCTCTCTTTCGGGATCATAGCATTCATCCTTGTCGCTGACATCACTGTATCTCCGGAAACACCTTTTCGAACGGGCGGGTTTTGACTCCTAGTCCTTTGAAGTAGTGGTTCAAGTTTTCTACGTCTCTCTTCAAGAACGGCTTCGCTTCGGGATGCTCCATTGTTACTGCTTGTGCAAAGTCTATGAAGACTGGGTATCCGTCTGGAACTAGGATGTTGTATTCGCTTAGATCTCCATGAACCAGCTTCACCTTATCGTGAAGGTCCTTCAGCATTTCAAGGGTCTTCTTGTACCAGCCAGCGGGCGCTTCAAGGGGTACCTCTCGGAGATGCGGGGCAGATTTTCCATCTTTTCCGATGAATTGCAGCAGGATGACGTTTTTCTCTACGTATATGGGTGCGGGCACTGTTATGGCCTGACCAGCTAGCTCCAGGTTCTTGTACTCTTTCAGAGCCCACATGTCAACAAGGGATCTCGTGTCGTGAGGGATATCCTTGAATCTCGGATCCCCCTGAATGTACTTCAATCTGCCCTGTCTGAAAATATTGGAGGATGTCAGGAATATCTTGACCGCTACCTCCTTGCCTTGCGGGTCGAGTCCGTGATAGACCCGGCTCTCCTTGCCTGCTTTGAGGACCCCCGTTATTTCTTTCAGTTTTCCGATGTTGAGAATCTTCAGGATTGTCAGAAGTGTCCGTTTGTCAAAGACTTCTTCGAGAGTCTCCAAATCTTCGCTTGATTTTATCCTGACGCGTCGCTCCCGGTCGTATCTCTCCTCACGCCTCTTGAGTTTCTCATCGACCTTGTCAGACATGAACTTCACACTTCAGGGTGGCCAAGGGTGCGCTGAGTCTATGTTCTAGGCTGTGGGACTGAGAGACCCATCAGAGACTTCCCCCATGGTCTCCAAGTCTTCGCTGACCCTGAGACGGACCCGGCGGTCACGGTCGTACCTGGCCTCGCGCCCGACGAAGATGCTCCTCGGGTTTGTCGCTCAATCCGAAGCCATCGGTGAAGAGGTAGTACTTCAATTAACGATTGGCACTCGAATCAGAACAGCCGAGCTGCAGGCGCGAAGTGCGGGGTTCCAACTTTCGTCAGGATGTTGCCGAGTTGAGTTAGTCTCGACGTTCGGTGTCGGGAGTTGCTGTTTGTAGGGTGGTTGTTTGTTCCTTCGGGCGGCCATCATCTCTTTGCCTAGTCTCCATAATGGCCGCAACTGTCCCTCTTGGCAGAGTCACCGAAGACTTCTCAGGTAGGATTCCGCCAGGTCGAAAAATTAGAACCGAGATTAGTATCGATGCAAATAGTATGTATTCGATCCAGTTCACATCGACGGGTAATTGGATGCGAAGCTTCACAATGTCAACGGTCTTAAAGAGGAAGAGAAATGAAAACGACCCGAGAGCCACGCCTGCGTTGTTCGCTGCGCCTCCCATGATTACCATTACCCATATCCAGAACGTCCATTCGTATCTAGTCCAAGTTTCGGAGCCAACCGAACCAGCGTAGAATGTGAGGAGTGCCCCGGCCATAGCACTAATGGCCGATGCTACAATGATCACGTTTCTCCTGATCGCCACATCGTCCTTTCCCAACGCCCTTGACGCCACTTCATTGTCTCTCACAGCTCTAAGCGTCCGTCCCAGCGGAGATCGGGCAGTCCTCTCAAGGTAGACGTAAACCAGAACAGCGAAAACGGAAAACACCCCAAAGACTGCGATATCTCTCACCCCGAGGGCTTCGGCCCACTTGAAAACATCGGGAACTTGAATGCCAGCGCTCCCACCGACTAGATCTCGGGTTCCTCCTAGAAAGATCTGGAATAGCTGGGCCGATCCTAGGAGCAACATTCCCAAATAATCCTCCCTCAGCCTGATTGCAGGGAAGGAGGAAAGAAACCCTAAGGCACCACCAATCCCTAGGGCTAAGAGGACACCCAATAGAAGCAATCCAAAGGATAAGGGAATATTGTTTTGCAGGACGGCGTTGACCTGTGGCATTATCCGGGCCGTCTGTCCTGTAAAATCGCCAAGCGTGTCGATGCCTAGAATGATTGCTGCAAGTCGGCCGCAAACTGAGCCCGAAATAGCCGCCCCGGCAGCGACGAACAGAACCTTTCCGAAATTAGGGACGCCCGCGAAGCCTGCTTCGAGATTTAGACTGAGGCTGACAACGAGGTAAAGCGTGAAGAACACACCCAAGTCTGTCAGGAAGGTTATGATGTCTATTCCAAACAAGCAAAACGCGCATACAGGCATCCGCTAATGTCTCCTCACGAATCGAAAGAGTCTTCGCCAATTGACTGACAAGAGGCTTCGGGGTAGCCTGCGCCACTTAACCGAGACTATGCCATGTGGGAGAAACAACAGGGTGATGACCATAATGATGAGCGGGATTCCCTTCTGGTAGAGAGAAACCCAAGATCCAATTAGATCAACCCCTACGGCGGTAAGCAGAATTTCGCTCGCACCGATAATCAGCCCGCCGACCATGGCGCCATAGACACTTGAGAGACCTCCAAGAACACTTGACGCAAAGGTTTCGACTATGATGATGGAACCCTCATTGACGCTAGCCGGAAGCCAAATGGGATAGAAAGTGCCCGCGATTGCTGCAAAGCCGCCCGCGAGGAACCATGCGAACGTGTAAACTTTCTCAACGTCTATTCCCAGCACTCTCGCGAGTCCAGGATTCTCCACTGAAGCACGCATTGCAACACCAAACTTTGTCTTGGTAAGCAGTAAGAACAAAGCGGCTGTTATGAGCCCAAGTGAAATAGGCGCTACGTAGAGCATCCCTGGGAGTCCAAACATGGAGAAGTCGGTTCCAAGGGGGAAGAAGTCCTTGACATCGAACTTAGAATAGTGATAGTATAATTGGTCGGTGTAGATTTGGAGGATTCCTAGGAATCCAATATCTACTGCAAATGTTGAGATCATTAAGGCGACTAATGATGAGCCTCTCCGAGCTAGAACCCGAAGGATGCCGAGGTACATCGCAACGGAACTCAAACCGCCAATAAGGAATCCGATCGGAGTCCCAAAATATGGATTGATCCTGTCTACCTTATACAGAGTGAAAGAAGTGTAGATCCCGATCGTCACAAAAGAGCCATAAGCGAAATTCGGAACTTTAGTGGTCAGATATGTTAGGGTGAGCCCAATCGCCATCAGCCCAAAGAGGGAACCATAAACAATCGAGTTCTCGATGACATACGGGGAAACCAAATTGGGCTCCTGTAATCACATGTCCTAAACTCTAATATAGCTTATATCGATGAAACCGATTTTGCCTCGCAAATGCAATCGCAATCTCAACCAGGATCGATGCCGACAAAACGGGCAGTGTCTCTTGCTGTTGCCATAATAATGCTCGTTGTGGGAGCCGCTGCGGGCGTTGCAGTAGGCTATTTTGGCGCGCCTCGCACCCCCACCAGTGGGCCTCTTTGTAGTTCTGGGCAGACCATTACGATCGGAGAACTTCTCGACCTTTCAGGCTCTCTCTCCGACCAAGGAAAGAAAGCCCAGGATTCTTCGACTCTTGCAATCAACGACATTAACGCGGCTCTATCCGCGAGCGGCTGTACCCTCAGATTTGCCAACCAGATCCAGGACTATGCTCATGACAACAATATCGCCCAGCAAAAACTGACATCGTTTGCCGCCTCCGGAATCCAGGTCGTTGTCGGACCGCTTAACAGTGCCGCGGCGAATTTCATCCTAACCTACGCCACTAGCCACCACATCGTCCTCATCAGCCCCTCATCGACCTCACCAACCCTAGCTCTAGCCGGTGACTACCTGTTCAGGACCGCCCCCAATGACGTTGCCCAAGGCGCTGCCGATGGGAGAATGCTCTGGGATCGAGGTGCAAGGGCCATAATCGTCACACATCTAAGCCCCGATGCTTACGGGGATGGTCTTGCAAATGCGACCGAAGTGAAGTTCAAGTCGCTGGGAGGAACCGTCATCGACGACATTCCATACGATCCAAATCTTAGAACAGGCTTTCCTGTCGACAAGATTTACACTGACTACACTAGTAACAACAGCAGTAGCACACCCGTTGGACTAGATTTCATATCATTCCAAGAATTCGGAGAAATAATCAACGAGATGAACAATGCCCACCCAAGCTTACTCAACACACGCATGCCATGGTTTGGCACCGACGGAGAGGCTCAGAACTCTATCATAGCTAACAGCTCAAGCACGATAGGTGCTCTAGTCGCTAAAGTAAGATTGCCGTCCACTTTGTATGCCGCTGCAAGCAACACGAAGACCGTCGCGTTCCTCAGCGCGTTCGATGCTGCATACCCCAACGTAGGATGCGATACCTACTGTCTAGGAGCATATGACGATTTGTGGCTTGGCGCACTCGCCACTCTTAACGCTGGCGTTAATGACGGGGCCAAGATACAAGCAGCCATGCTGAGCACTGCTTCAGGCATGTACGGATTGACCGGCTGGATGGGGCTACAGCCAAGCGGAGACAGAATACCAACATCCTACCAGATCTGGACGGTTATCGCAGCCGGCACTGGCGGTACGTGGACTGAAGCCGGTACATGGGATCAAGCCTCGGACAGCATTACTTGGATCGGTTCTCCTCCGTAGGAGAGCCTAACTACCCAAACTCCCATCTTTTTGCAAGCCTCAATGGAAGCGAACATACTATCAGTTAGAGACATAAGAAAATCATTTGGCAACCTACGCGCCTTAGACGGAATCACCCTGGACGTACCCGAAAAGAAGATCAGCATCCTAATCGGTCCGAACGGATCAGGCAAGACGACCCTGATCAATGTAATTAGCGGACTCTACTCGCCAGACGCAGGCAAAATTATTTTCGAAGAGAGCGATGTAACTGGCCTTCCTTCGTACAAGCTGTATAGCATGGGAATGGCTAGGACTTTTCAGATACCCGCTCTGTTTTGGAAACTGACGGTTCTTGAGAATCTTCTGATTGCGGAAAAAGGGAACCCCGGAGAGAGCTTCCTCAAATCGTTGCTCAACAGATTCTGGAAGGACAGTGAGCGGAGAGCGATGGAGAAGGCGTCGAGGATACTTGGCTTGCTCGGACTATCTAGAGTGTGGGACCAGCCAGCATACTCCCTGAGCGGAGGGCAGATGAAACTGGTCGAAATCGGTAGGGCACTGATGTCAGATGCCAAACTCCTTCTCCTCGATGAGCCAGTTTCAGGGGTCAACCCGACTTTAGCACACGAGATATTCTCTAGAATATTGAAGCTAAGGGACGAACTCGGGATAACCTTCTTCATTGTCGAGCATAGGCTTGATGTTGCCCTGGAATATGTCGACGAGATTTTCGCGATGGCTCTAGGGAAGCTAATTGCGTCGGGACTTCCCGACGAAGTAATGACCGACAAGAAGGTCATCGAGGCCTACCTAGGCGGCTAACTTGCTCAAAGTTGACAAGGTCTCCGCAGGCTATGGAAACCTCCAGATTTTGACGAGCGTCTCTATCGACGCTCAACCAGGCGAAGTAACGGTAATAGTCGGCCCCAACGGTTCAGGCAAGAGCACGCTCCTAAAGACCATCGCAGGACTAACAAATCTCTATTCTGGCCGGATTACTCTCGCAACGAAAGAAGTTCTTCTAGACCTGACCCGGCTTGCACCTCACGAAATAGCAAGAAATGGCATTGCATACCTACCCCAAACGGAGAGCACGTTCACGCATCTAACAGTAGCAGAGAACTTGAAGATGGCCGGTTACACGGTTAGGCGTGAGGCCCTCAGCGACAGACTGGAGAAGGCTCTTGAGATCTTTCCCAGACTTTCAGCATATATGAACACGAAGGTCTTGAGCCTAAGTGGAGGAGAGAGGCAGATGGTTGCTATGGCAATGGCACTGTTGCGGAAGCCCAACGTAATCATGTTCGATGAGCCAACAGCGAATCTTGCGCCGATCATAGCGACGCAGGTGTTGGACACGATCTCCTACCTCGCTAGTGACTCTGGAATCGTGATCCTTCTAGTGGAGCAGAACGCCACCCGAGCGCTTCAAATCGGACACCGCGCCCACTTGCTGGTCAACGGTCAAACAATTTTCAATGGAACCGCCAAAGAACTGCTAGAACACAGGGAACTCGGGCGACTCTACCTGGGCCTAAAGGTCACCCAGCCCACGGACGGCGACGCGGGTCGAGGTGCTGGTCTATCCAACTAGCTCTCGACGGTCAAATTCACGAATAATTAGGTAACCATGCCCAGAATATGTAGAAAAGTCTATTGCAAGTGAAACGGTTTTCCACTACGAATCACTGCCTCTGGAACTCGCTCCTTCCACTTTTGTAACCATGCAAGATCATCCGTGGCCTCTCTGAGATCGTCCGGTAGCATTTGGGGAATCTCATCTGAGATCGGATACCATCTGTAACACTCAGTGCAAACGAGTAAGCCTTCAGTGATCTCTTCTTTCTCTTCGAAGACGTGAAGTTCGAGTGGATAGTGCTTGTCTATAGGACAGGCAAGGATGTCCAGAAGTCGTCTCTTCAATCCTAGTCTAGGATCCTTTACCGGCGGGTTGCAAGATAAGGTTTGACCGTGTCTAGTTCGCATTCAACGTAACGAGGGTCTTGGATCTACCCGATCTCAACGCCGCGTCACAGACACGAATTGCCTTGATAGCGTCCTCACCGGAGGGGGCTTCTTTGGTGTCTCGAAGAATTGTTGTCAGGAAGCTTTCAAGTTCGACTTTGAGCGGCTCAGCCCATGGAGTGTAGGGCTTGACCAGTCGTTCGGAATTTTCAACTGCGATTTCTTGGGTGATGTAGTCTAAGTTTATCGTGGCATCGCTGCCCGTGATGATCAGGGTTCGGACCTTACGAGGGGTAAGCCAGTTCGCATCAATAAAGCCCGTTGTACCCCCATCGAAACGCAGCATCATCTCTGCATAGTCCTCGTAAGAACGGGTCCTCAAGGAACCTGTCTGAGCAAAGACCGCTGAGACCTCTTCTTCCAGCAGATATCGCATCGCGTCAATATCATGAATCGCTGTGTCCTTGACAACGCCAACATCTCCTATCCGTATAGGCCATCTGGCGACTCGGCGGCCAGTCGCTATGATGACATCTCCCACCGCTTGCTGGCTCAACATCTTCTTCACGGCTCGGACTCCAGGGTTGAATCGTTCGATGAACCCGACCATTAGCTTCACACCTGCCTTCCTCGCCGACTTGACAAGCTTCTCTGCTGAGCGCTCCTCTCCGGTCATGGGTTTCTCGACCAGGAGATTCTTGCCGGCCTCAATCGCCAATGATCCAACCTTCAGATGAGATTTCGTCGGCGTGCAGACAGTCACGGCGTCGAGTGCCGGAACTCGGAGAAACTTGCCTAGGTCATTATACCATTCGACACCATATTTGTTGCCGATCTCTTTCGCCCGCTTCTCGTCCTTCTCGCAGACGGCGACTAGATCGGCCATTCGGCTCTGGCGCAGGACCCGGACCTGGTTTTCGCCCCAGAAGCCTGTGCCAATGACCCCTACGCCCACGCGTTTCATCCGTCGAGAGTGCCTCTTCCTATGGTCGTGTAGAAGAGGCCGGCCTTCTCAACATTTGAAGCTTCCAGAACTCGGGTAAGGTCGCAGATCGCTCCCGGTCGATTCATTTCTGTTGCAAGTTGATCTGCATCAAGCTCTGAGGCGGATGATTTCGGAAGCGCAACAACCGTGCAGTTAGCATTGGCGACTGCTCTAAGCAGACTGCTCTCGACCCGAGCGTGCTCTCCAACCATCTGTGCCCAGGGCTCGGTCCCAGTCTCGCCTGGGTATAGCGATATTCTTGCGCCTTTTTTCCGAAGCAATTCGATAATTGGTGGCGACTCAGGTCTAGACCAGGGATTCTTGAGTAGCCCATCTGTTCCGAGAATCGCAACTCTCGATCTCCGAAAGGGATATCCGCAGTGGCCAAGCGCTCTCCTTATCATTTCCACAATCTGAGATTGGTATTCTTCGTTTACGGAGTGAGCTGCTCGCACGAGTCTCTGGCCGTTCCTTCGTTGTGAACTCGAAAGGGCGATGCTTGTTCCGATCGATTCTCGATCGGGGATTGGGTTCGATCGTTCTGTGGGGGTGATTCGAGTATCTCTACAGAGCTCTACCACTTCATCATAGTTTATTCCATGTCCTTCTGACATCTTCGCGAGCTCCAGTTCAAGCGCCCTGGCCACCTCTCGACTAACGGCGGAGTAGAGGCCGGATGCTTCAGCAACTTCCACTGTCGAAGTTAGGCTTAGCGACGGAAAGACTTGAAGGAGTTCTTCTTGGAAAGCGGTTGAGACCGCGTCGTCGAATCCAGCCAGTACTTTCCGTTTTTCTTTGAACTCTCGGATCCCTTCACCCGCCCAGAATAAAGGAATGTAGCAGAGATTCATGTCAGCTCCGACTCTTAGACCGCCGTGTTTTTCTATTGTTGACTTTACGACGGACGATGTGTAGCGAGGTTTGCAAAGACCCGCGAAGGCAATAGTGGTTCCGGTTGCGAGTCCGGGGGCCAGGTTCCGTATGGTCATCTGAAGCGCGTTGGTTTGCTCGGCACTGGAGATGTGGGTCGTCAGAATTAGGGTCCTAACTTCAGATAGGGGCAGGCGATGATAGTCCGGCGTTATCCGGATTTTCCCTGACTTCCTGAAGATCCCAAGGAGCCAGAGAGCCTCTTCTAAGCCGGGCCGATTCGTATGTGTTCTGCGGTCGTCCCCGAAGGGTCCTACCAGATAGTTGGAAATGCCCGCTTCAGCATAAAGAACGGAGAGGAGAAGAGCCTCCGGATTATCGCCGACGATAGCAACGGAATGATTTTCTTCCATAGACCCTTCAGCTAGTTCAGCAACTCTGGTGGGGATCCTCGGGGTCGTCCGTGATCTGCTTAACCGATTGTATCTGATCTGTTGAAAGATTTCCTCGTCGGCGGCGACGTGGTTGCCTGCGTTGGGCGCAAGATCTGTCAGTGCTTACCATGAATATTCGAATTTCATCTTTTTTGATTCTTTCTGATCTGGCAATGTTTTCTATCTCTTATCTACCCAGGATGGTCTTAGAGAAATTGGTCTGGGATTCGCGCGCATGAAGGTTTGGATCGACGTTCTCACCCCGAAACATGCGCTCTTCTTCGAGCCACTCTATCGAGACCTCGCCCGAGACGGGCACCAACTGCTACTAACAACGAGGACCTATCGTGAGGCTCAAGAAGCGATAGAGCTGAAACGGTTACGATTCCATGTTGTCGGAGAGCATGGAGGCGCTTCCCGATACGGCAAACTCTTGGCCAGCGGACGCAGAGTGGTGAAGCTTGCTCAGCTGATTGAGACTTGGCGGCCTGATACGGCTGTCTCATTCTCCTCTCCAGAGGCGGCAAGAGTTGCTTTTGGGCTTGGGGTTCCACACGTTGCCGTCAACGATTCTCCTCACTCTTGGCTAGTCGCTCGACTCAGTATTCCTCTCTCGCGATATGTCTGCTCGCCCTGGATAATTCGTAGAGAGGTCTGGCTTTCTTTCGGAGCATGGCCCGATGGCATTGTCCGGTACAGGGCATTGGACGCTGCCGCTTGGCTGAAACGACACAAGCCGAATCCCGCAGTGCTCAAGCAGCTTTCACTGAAAAGGGACAAGCCAATCGTCCTGTTACGGACTGAAGAATCGTTCGCCTCATACTTGGAGGGGAAGGCTAGCGACAGAGCGCCGGTGATTGGGCCTATCACGGAAGAACTCTTGAGACGGAAACTGGATGCTCAGATCGTCATTTCGACGAGATACGGACGCCAGGCGCCAGTTTTAAGGAAAAAGTTCGGAAGCAGAGTCCGAGTTGTCGATCATATTATCGACACGACAAGCCTCCTCTACTACTCAACCTATTTCATCGGCTCCGGGGGCACAATGACTGTCGAAGCAGCATTATTGGGGCGCCCCGCTATCTCGTGTTTTCCCGGGGAGAAACCGCTCTACATCAAGTACCTTGAGAAGAAAGGCCTGGTCAAGACGATCCAATCTCCCAGAGATATCGCCCAAACAGTCAGCAGGAGCCTATCCTCGGACGAGGAGAGAGAGCAGCAGGAGAGGCGAGGGACGAAACTACTCCACGAAATGGAAGACCCGATCAAAGTCATCTCTGGAGTAGTCAGGAAGACCTGGAAGAAGACCCAGACTTAGGGTGCGTCCGACCTGCGCTTTGACAGAGGGCGAGCAGTAGATGATTCAACTCCAGAAAGGCAAGTTACCTAACCATACAATGCAGAGTCCTATCCAGCCCACCAAAGAAAACACTCCATCCCTCCTTGTTGTTACCACTCACGGTTACCAAACCCGTTACCAGTCGAGAAATGTCAATTCCACCTAGTGCTCGCGACACAAAACTCGAGTCCGGAAGGGAATTAACAAAACGTCACCTCCTTCTCCGCCCCCGTCTTCGAGAAAGAAGCCCGCAGACTGTTCTCTTTCAAACCCGACAAGGGTAGAACAAGCCCGGATCTGCAATCGGGGCAGGCGATTTGAGATCGCGCACTTTTCACGTTGACCTGCACGCTGAGCTACACCATGTCGAAAACAGCCGACCGGCTGATTCCGCGCCCGTTCTCGCAAGACTCGCCAGGATTAGTTTCAACTGGCGGGGACCCCCTCCGAAAAATCTGAAAAGCAGTTACTCCTCGTGACACAAATCAGCTCTTCTGGCGTGACACGGAAGGATCGTGGTTCTGGTTTAGGTTCCGATTGTTTCGTCGAAGAGCGGTTTGAATTCGTCTAGTAGCTGTTTCAGATCGGTCTCGGTCCTTCCTTCCACATAGATTCGGATTAGCGGCTCTGTTCCGCTCGGTCTGACAAGGAACCATCCCCGGTTCTTGATGTCGACGCGGATTCCATCGATCGTGCTCGTAACTCTGTTTCCGAGCCGCTGACGAATCTTCTTCATCACATCCTTCTTCTTCTCATCTGGGCACTTGCGCTTCTCTTTAGCCATGAAGAAGGTCGGTAGACGAGCCATCAGTTTGGATAGAGGCATTCTGTTCTCAATGATAGAATTGAGAATCAATACTGTAGCCATTGTCCCATCTCTCACAGGCTGGTGGGGAGAATAGAATATCCCGCCGTTCTCTTCCCCCCCGAGCATCGCCTTCTCTCGAACCATCGTCCTCGCCACGTGAATACTTCCTACTTGAGTCAGAATCACTCTTCCTTTTCTCCGTCGAGCAACCTCTGTGACAGACATTGATGAATTAATAGGAGTAACCACCTTGCCCCCAGGGTTCTTTTTGAGGATCTCGTCGGCGATGAGTGTCAAGCTATTATCTCCCGACTGAACAGTCCCTGTCTCATCTACGAATACTGCTCTGTCTCCGTCGCCATCATGGGCTACCCCAAACGTCGCCTTCTCTTGTCGTACGAGAGTCGACAGGGGACCCAAGTTTTCCGGTCGGGGTTCAGAATTGCGGCCGGGAAATCTGCCATCAATGTTATCGTTGACCGTGACCACCCGACAACCGATGCGTCGAAGCAAGACGGGAGTAGTCAATGATGAGACCCCGTTGCCCGTATCCACCGCGACCTTCAGACGATTAGTAAGCTTCTCTTTCCTAACGTAGCTTTTGATACTTGACAAGTAGGGTTCGAGAGGTAGAACTCGCTGCTCACGCTGCCCCGAGACCCTGCTAACACTCCAAGAATCTTTCGTGACCAGGTTTTCGATCCGCTCCTCCTTCAGGCGCGGGATCTCGATTCCATCAGAGTCCACAATCTTGAAGCCATTGTATTCGGGCGGGTTGTGGCTTGCAGTAATGACCAGTCCGGGAACGGTGCTAATCTTCGCCAGGAATTGTAGCCCTGGAGTGGTTATGACTCCACAGTCTTCGACACGCTTTCCTTGCGCGAGTATGCCTGCAACTGCCCCTTCCGCGAGCATCTGGCTGGAAGTTCTTCCGTCTCGACCCACGAGTATTTTCTCGCTCTTGAAAAGGGAAGCGACGCTGGACCCGATTCCATATGCAAATTCTGAGGTAATGGTTTCGCCAACAATTCCGCGTATTCCGTTCGTCCCGAAGAGCCGGGGCGAGGTCAATTCTGGTCCTCTCTTCGCTCGAGATTCTTTGTCATTCTAGTTCAGAATCACGGAACCTGGTCTGATGGTTGCTCTGTCGGGAATAACTACTTGGCCGGCGATTAGAGATCCTTTTCCTACCCGTGTCTCCTTGCCAACCATTACTCCTTCTCCGATAAGTGAATCCTCTATAGTGCAGTTTTCGCCTAGGCTCGTTTGCTCAAACACTATCGTCTCACTGATCTCGGCACCCCTCTTCACACTCACTCGTTCAGACAGGATCGTGTACGGTCCGAGTTTCGTGGTATCCTCGATTGTGCAGTCCTTTCCTATGTACGACGGTTGCCTAATCTTCGCCATCGGCACACTAGTCTCAACGTTCGTTGTCTCTCGGAATCCGGCCCGCTGTAACAATTGCCTGTTAGCGATTATGTAATCTGGAATTTTCCCAATATCATACCAGAATCCCGTATGCTTCCAGCCTCTCACTTTCCCTTGCCTTGCAAGAATCGGAAAGACTTCCCGCTCCAAGCTAACTGGGCGCCCGTTGGGAATCGTTGAAACCACTTTAGGATTCAATACGTAAACTCCCGCATTGATCCAGCCGGGACCTTGATTAGTCTCGGATTTCTCTTCAAATCCAATAATTCGATCATTTGCGTCAAGAGTGGCCAGCCCAAACGGTCGCGGATCCTTTACAGAGACTAGACCAATCGTTGCTTCTGCCCCGGCTTTAGCATGAGCTGCTATTAGTCCTCGGAGATCAATATCACTGATTACATCCCCGTTTGCAACGATCAAAGGCTCATCGTTGTTCAGCAGCGGTCGCGCAAGGCTTATGGGCCCACCTGTTCCGAGAGGAGACTCCTCCACTGACAGTACAGCCTTCGTGTCAAGCTTCCTTCGGCTTACCTCGACCCTCAACTTGTCCGACAGATGATTGACGGCAAGTATCACTTCGGTAACGCCTCCTCGTGCAAACCATGCGGCCATGCGATCTACAAGCGGTACGCCTACGAGCGGAAAGAGTAGCTTCGGCTTAGAACAGCTCAGGGGCCTAAGTCTTGTCGCAAATCCTCCAGCAAGAATCAGCCCCTTCAAACATGTAGACCCCGATTGTCAGCGGAAAGTGCGCGGTTCAAAGTAATGTTATAGCCTTTATTGGGCATCTCCATGACACGAGATCCCAAGATCTACTTGGAACTCGGAGGAATTGATCTGTTAACGCGGGCTAGTCGAAGGAGACGCGAACGGAAGGGCTTGGAGGCAATCTTCACCTCCCAGAAGGAGGGAATGGAGATCGAAATCCTCACTGGTGCGGCAGGCATCATGGCCGGCCTATTCCTTTCTGTCTTCGCCTTATTTCGAGCGGATGCCGAGCAAGCCCTCGGACCGTGGGGAGACACCATCTACTCAGCTCTCACGTTTGGATCACTTGGAGCACTCTTAGTGATATGCGGAGGTGGCACAATCATCTTCGCGATTGCACGTCGCGAAACGAAGTTACAGAACACATCAGCCTCTCCTACTACTGACCTTGATCCCTTAGGATTCGAGAAAGATCACGAAGGGACACGACGAATGTTTGGCCCAGGTTCAAGAATTGGCGCGATAGCGTTTATCCAGAGTGTTGCGCTAGTCGCACTTTACTCGGGCTTTGTGCAAGAGTTCGAATCGAGCCCGACTATGCAAAGCTGGGTCAGGTCGAATTTTCCTATTGGACAGTCTCTTCTGAGCTGGGAGGGCGTCTTAATCCTCTCGGTCTCGCTTGGCCTTTTACTAGTTCAGTTTCTACCTGGGCGAGTTCTCTCTGAGTAAGGGGTCATGCAACCCCAAATTCGATCTATCCAATTCGTTCGGGTTATTCCAACCATCAGTTGTCTCTTGTGAGGAATCTACGAGATCTTGCCACCGCAGTTCTTGCAGAACTTCGCCTCGACCGGGTTCATTGTTCGACAGGTCGGACAGTCGGTCGAGTCTAAGAGAGAACCGCATTTGATGCAGTGTTTGGCTCCTTGGAGAAGTTGAGCGCCACACTTTCCGCACCAACGGACTCCCTGTGTCGTATCATTTGGCCTCGCGGGGGCGAGAGAGCTTGGAGAGAAGACGTCTGCTAGAATCACCACATCTCCAACGGTCGCGATCTTATCGTGTGAGACCTCAAACTCTCTCGATAAGTCTCTATCGTCGAGTAGCGTCTTGAACTGTTCCTTGTCCACCGAAAGCAGCAGAGATTTGATATCGCCAGAATCAGTCGGGATCGCCTTTCGGACTCTTCCTACCAATATCCCGTGCGAATCGATGACTTGCAGTCCACTCAGAGTCTCTAGTCGCGAGTGAGCGTCCTTTATGAAAGGCGTCTGAGAGACATGGTCCACGTATTTTTCACATCCATAGCAATACCATCTCTTCTCATGGGACTTGGTTCGGACGAACGTCAGGGATTGATTACAGTCTGGGCAACGGGCCTTAGGCTCCTCTTCAAACATGCTATCCACGCTAGGTTTCAACTGGAGGGGTTTTCGAAGCCCTTTGTTACTCTCCCTTCTCAGTTAATATCTTCGCATCTCTTCTCGAACTCTGGTCTCAATGCCGATGGGTAACATGGTACCTGGTCTGATATTCCGCACCATGCAAGTTGATTTCTTTTAGTCAATATTTGTAACAAGATATGCCTCGGCGACCTAGATACGCGTTCAAGGACATTCCTACTGTATTTAGGTAAAATCAGAAGAAACCCTTGTGGCAATGAGGACCCATAATACTCCAATTCTGACCCAAAGACGCGTTAGGGTCATCGCAAGAGGAGCGGTTTCAGGCCTATTCGCTGGCTCTCGCCCTGGACCTCTCTCCTCAGACTCTCCGACAGTCTCCTCATTCTTAGAAGTTGCACTGAGAATAGTTTGGAATAGTGCAATTGGTCCTTCACTTGACCTAGAACGGGTTTGGACTAACGACAACTAAAGCTTCAGCGTTCTCGCCTTGCAACATTACTGGTTTCTTTCGCATTCATGATTCTGCCAGAGACCCGCTCAGGATCGGTTCAACCGGGGTGGGAGTCGCGCTAGGCACGGGAGTAACAACGATGGTCAGTCTTCGACGGACGCGGCACCCGCGCATCGTAGCTAGATTCAACGGTGATCAACTGACTACCGACGCGGTTTCGATTGAAGTTGCCCGAAGATATTGTGAGCTTGACGGGAGGTCATGGCACATCCAGGTCTCGCACGAAAGCGGGCTCCCGTCCGGCCTCGGATATGGTACGAGTGGGGCAGGTGCACTGGGCCTGTCCTTCGCTTTGAACGAGGCAATGGGATTGTCTCTCTCGAGACCGGAGGCTGCTCAGCTCGCTCATCTGTGTGAGGTGGGGTGCCAGACGGGCCTGGGGACGGTAACATCTGTCTTCTCTGGAGGGCTCACTGTCAGAACCGAGCCTGGAGCTCCGGAAATTGGCCAGGTTAGGAAGATGCTTCTTCCCTCCTCCTTAAGCATTGTATCGGCTAGCTTCGGGCCGATTTCGACTCGACGAGTGCTTGCTGATAATCACCTCAGGAAAACCATCAATGCTTGTGGACGGGCCCTGACTCAGACATTTCTTCTAGACGCTTCCCATTCGAACTTCATGACCTTATCTCGAAAATTCTCGAATTGTGTCGGACTAGTGTCATCTCGACTAAGACGAGTCATGAGTGCACTGGATTTGTCTGGTTTTACCTGTAGCATGATGATGTTGGGAGAGTCGTTGTTCTGCCTACTCCCTCGCGAAGAAGCAACACGCGTCGAGGCAATCCTCCGCAACCACGCACTAAGCCCCACAACATCTACAGTAGCTCGATCAGGAGCATATCTAACCTGAGTCTCTCCCCACAACATCCTCGTTACTTATCCCTCAAGACACGGGACAGTCTAGTCAAAGCCGCGGCCAGCGGGTTGGTAGCCCCTCAGGGGTTAATCGCGCATGGAAGAGGGGAAGCCTTTGACTATGTGATAGGTGAAAGAACGATGCCTGCTGCTTCTGTTGCAACGTTGGCCGCGGCAGTGCTTCTTCTAAAGGCAGAATGGCCTGTTATATCGGTCAACGGAAATGCTGCCGTACTTGCGGGAAAGGAAATAGTAAGCTTGGCGTCAAATGTTTCTGCCCATATTGAAGTGAACCTATTCCATCGGACGGTTGAGCGTGAGAAACTGATCGCTCGCTATTTGAAAAACTTCGGGGCAAAAGAAATTCTCGGCGTGGGTTCTTCGGCGAGCAAGACCGTTGGAGGAATTTCCAGTCCTAGGGCGAAAGTGGATCCCAACGGGATTGGAATTGCGGACGTAGTTTTGATCCCGCTCGAGGACGGAGATAGGGCTCAAGCGCTTCGGCAGGAAGGAAAGAGTGTTATCGCCATCGACCTAAACCCTCTATCACGAACATCTCGAGTCGCTTCGGTGACAATTGTTGATAATATTGTCAGAGCCGTTCCCGCCCTGATTAAGTCCGCTAAGAAAATGAAGGCACTCCCTGAAAGCCAACTAGAGGAATACATTTCGGGGTTCAATAACGAGACAAATTTGGCGAATTCGATAAGACAAATCATTCAGTATCTCCAAGGGTGGACAGAGGACTGAAACCCACATACGACACAGATAGGAAAAAGATGTCTGTCGCCGCATTCATGAGGATGAAGACCGAGCATCGTAGAATTGTCATGGTGACATCGTATGACTACCCAACCGCCGCGATTGCAGACGCAGTGGGAGTCGATTCAGTTCTCGTGGGCGATTCTTACGGAATGGTTGTCCTAGGCTACGAGAACACGATTCCAGTAACCGTGGAGGAGCTTTTGCCAGTTTGCCGAGCCGTTAGAAGAGGAGCGACTCGCCCCCTTCTAATTGCCGATATGCCATTCATGAGCTTTCAGATCTCATCTGAAGAAGCTGTTCGTACCGCGGGCAGGTTCGTAAAGGAAGGAGGCATGGAGGCGGTCAAGGTCGAGGGAGGCAGCGAAGTGTCAAAGGTAGTGGAATCCATCACCCGTATAGGAATCCCCGTGCTGGGCCACATCGGCGTCACTCCCCAGACGGCAACATTGCAAGGAGGGTATAGAATCCAGGGCAGAAACGCAGCTTCCGCCGACAAGCTCGTTGAAGATGCCAAATCGCTTGAGAAAGCGGGGGCATTTGGAATTGTCCTAGAGATGATAACCGAGGAAGTTGCTAGGGTCATAACTGAGACTGTGTCCGTTCCAACGATCGGGATAGGGTCTGGACGGTTTTGCGACGGCCAAGTGCTCGTACTTCATGACATCATCGGATTGTACCCTAGTTTCAAGCCACAGTTCGCTAAGCGTTACGTGGACGTCGGGGCTATGATCAAGAACGCCCTTCAGAACTTTGCCGCTGACGTTCGAAACGGAGTATTCCCTGAGGAACAGCACGTATTCAAAATGGAAGAAGACCAACGGGCAAAGCTCGATTCCAAGCGGAAGATCTGAACTCTTGCGGATCGCCGTTGTTGGCGCCGGAGCAATCGGCTGTCTTTTCGGAGGCCGGTTGCAACGGGCTGGACAGAGCGTTCTACTGATCCATCACAGGAAAAGTGTCGTCGCTTGCATTGAGAAGAATGGTGTTAGAATTCGGGAACTTTCAGGAAAGGTTGTCCGTGTGCGCATTAAAGCGCGGACGAGGCTGTCAAAACATGACAAGCCTGAACTAGTATTGATCACGGTGAAAGCCTACGACACGGAAGGAGTCGGGTCACTTCTCAGGAGATCAATCATCCACGATGTGCCCGTTTTGAGTCTTCAGAACGGACTAGGAAACGTTGAGATATTGGACGCTCGCTTGGGCTCAGATTCTACCATCGCTGGAACAACTACTGAAGCCGCCTTGTTAAGTGGACCGGGTAGCGTGATTCATACCGGAAATGGGACGACTTGGGTCGGAGAAATGAACGGTAAGCATTCTGAACGATGCCTTGCTATTGGAAGGATATTTCGCAGAGCCGGCTTCTCCACGGTTATTAGCAATAATATCATAGGAATGCTGTGGACTAAGGCCATTGTAAATTCAGCAATTAACCCCATTTCGGCCATAACTCGTGTGAGAAACGGAGAAGTACTCGAAACACCGGAACTCCGCGAGACTGCATCCAGAGTAATCGATGAAGGTAGTGCCGTAGCCCACGCAAACGGGATTGTTCTCAGACCCGCCCCGAGACAGCTGTTCAAAAGAGTCTTGGCTATGACATCGAGGAACAAGTCTTCGATGCTCCAGGATATTGAATCTGGTCGAAAGACTGAGATCAGACAACTGAACGGTTCGATCACCCGGCTAGGAAATCTAGTCGGAGTGAGCACACCGTTCAACTATCTACTGACAATGCTCGTGCTCTCCCTGGAACGGTCCCAATATGACTCTTGACCCGGCACTGTCCAAATCAATCCTAGTTTGGTGGATAAGTTTCCCGGCCGGCAAAGAACTTGAGATGATCCCATCATCCCTGACATTTAGCTTGAAGCGATTCGAAAAGACGCGCTCTACTCTTCATTCTACGCGGACGGGAGAGGCAGGCCTCTGCAGTCCACTTTTCCCTTGACTCTGCGAATGAAGTTTGGACACGCGAAACACTGGACGAAGGATACGGTCTTGTTCAGAACCGGGCAGGCGACCGCCTCTTTTTTCATCCTGGCGATCTGTTTTCCCCCGGCCACGCCCTTCAGGTCCTGAACGAACTGTTTTGGAGTGGGTGTTGGCTTCTCCGGCTCAAAGATCTGAACAACGTACTTCGCTGCTGGAGGGTCTTCGCTCATCGAGTTCCTTCGGAGCGACGCGTAAGGATCTAATTATTTCTTTGTTACTGATCTGATCCATAAGACCTCATCCAACATGCGGTTATTGGCACGCTACTGATTCAATCAGATGCTGGTTTGAGGGTAACTCGTTTCAGTCAATCCGTTCTGAATGACTGGTTCAATCCATACCAGATTCCACACTTACACTGGCCTCCATCCAAAAAATCGAAACTACGATTTCCAAAACGCGAAAAAAACAAGAATTCTTTTGTCAAAAAATTGCTTTTCCACGATCTCGCGCGCACCGTGGTCCTCCATCTACGATGCATCAGCGTGGAACGCTTATAGCCCGTCTGCAGAATAACGCTGTCCGATACCGGGATTGCCAAGGTCCACCCATTTGCCGAGAACTGCGGTGGTTCTGTCTGGCGGCGAGGGTATTCGGCTAAGGCCGATAACCGCCGACTTGCCAAAAGGGCTCGTAAAGGTTGGCGGAAAGCCGCTTCTACAATGGGTAGTTGAATGGCTCAAAGCGAACGGGGTCACGAACATTGTAATGGGTGTGGCTTATCTAAAAGAGCAGATAATCGACTTCTTCGGCGACGGAACACGTTTTGGCGTGGGAATCCAGTACAGCATCCACACGGTAGCGGGAGGCACAAGCGAAGGCTTCAGGCTGGCAGTAAACCGCTACGTTGAGGATCAAACGTTCTTTGCCCTGAACGGGGACCAGATCACAGACCTCAGACTCAAGACCATGCTCGCGAAGCATCAGAAGAGCGAGACTCTCTCAACGATCGCGGTTGTCCATCCCCGTCTACCGTTCGGACTCGTCAAGGTAGACAAGAATGATTATTGTCGGGGATTCCTTGAGAAACCCGTATTGAAAGACGTGAATATTTCCACCGGAATCTACGTCTTTGAGCGCGAAATCGTTGAGCACCTTCCTCGGATCGGTGATATTGAAAGAACAACCTTTCCCAAGCTCTCAAGGCTGGGTAAGGTCAACGCGTTTAGGCACTCGGGATCGTTCATTACGATCAATTCCTTAAGGGAGCTTGAAGACGCGGAGAGACAATTAAGGAATCAAGCAGATTGAATGTTCTCGTCACAGGCATCACTGGATTCATCGGTTCAAGGCTGGCGACGCGATTGGTGGAACAGGGGGACGATGTCTACGGGTTGGTTAGACATTCGTCGGAGAGAGAACTGAAGAGAATAGAAAAAATCGTTCCCAAGATTCATCTAATTGAAGGCGACCTTGTGAGATTTCACTCAGTTCTCTCTGCCATAGAGACCTCGGATCCCAACATTGTCTTCCACCTTGGAGCGCTAACTCCTGTTCGACTATCATTCGACGATCCCTATCCATACATAGGAATCAATTTTGATGGAACAGTGAACCTTGTCCATTCGATAGTCAAGCAGTCCCCTAACACTAGGCTGATCGCTGCTTCCACTGCAGAAGTATACGGCTGGCAACCCGCCGATCATTCCATCCCAGAGAGCGCGCTCCTCAACCCGGCATCACCTTATGCCGTGTCGAAGGCGGCCGCTGATCAGTACGTCCAAATGGCGAACAGGATTTATCACCTGAGAGGAACTGTGATGAGACCTATCAACAGTTATGGGAGGGTCTGGGAGAGCGGGTTCTACACAGAGTATTTGATCTCAAAGATGTTGCGGGGAGAGACGTGCTATGTCGGTGCGCCTGACTCGATTCGTGATTATATGTTCTCTGAGGATCATGTCGATGCTTATCTGGACGTGGCCAAATCCGAGAAAGCGATCGGCGGGGTCTACAATGTGTCTCCTGGCAATCCTATTACAAATGCAGAACTGGCCAAAAAGCTGTCAGGATTGACAGGATTCAAGGGAGAGATTGTCTTTGGATCTTATCCGCCTGGCTATCCGCAACGGCCACAGAGTCAAGATCCAGCGTATCTCGTTTTGGACAATACAAGGATTGGCAGAGAGATCGGGTGGCACCCGCATTACTCGCTTGACGAAGGGTTGAAACAGGCTGTCAAGCTTTGGAATCGGGAGACGAACTAAGAGATTCGAGTCGTGGCAGCGATCCTACTCAGCTGATTGTTCCTTTTCCAATGCAAGGAACCCGGAATAGCCACACTCCTCACAAAGATATCGGATTGGAAGAATCCATCCCTCTAGAGGTGCCCGCGAACGTTTCACTGTCGCTCCGCATTGAGGGCACGAGGGTTGGCCCCGTCCACTCCTGTGGATGGAGCGAAGAACGTCGAGCAGAGCTGACAGCAGTCTTTCCCTAATGAAGCTCTATGCTAGCCTCGGGGAAGCCGTAGCCGACTAGAACCTTCTTGACCTTGTCCCGATGATCTCCTTGGAGGATGATCGAATTGTTCTTGGAAGTGCCGCCGCAGGCGCAATATGTCTTGAGTTTAGTTGCAAGATCTGGGAGGTTGACGCTCTTTCCGTCTATGCCTTCGACAATTGTGGCCGGTTTGCCCCATTTGCGCATTTCCATTCGGACTTTCACGGTCTGCTGCTCCATGCTAATGGTGCCGCAAACGCATAGGTCCTTTGGTAGGCCGCAGGTTGAACAAACATCGGCCATTCTAGTAGCCTGAAACTCCTTTGTGGTCGTCCACAGGCAAAGTATGTTGTTCTTCCGTATTTAAGAATGCCTTCAAATGCCGGTGATCAGATTCCTATTGACAGGAAGAGCGCGAACCAGAATAGCCAGGCTCCGAAGAGCATGAGAAGAACGGTTTGCTTCTCTTGCATTCTGACGTCTGAGGAGTGATTCTACGGTCAGGGCTGAAATCGTGCTTGTAACCAGTGTGAGGTTGCCCAAAGCACGGGTCAAAGCCCAAAGCTTGGATATTCTGCTTGAACGAACACACGGAATCCACGGAGTACCGGAGATTGCCACAGGCTTCCAGAGTCTGCTGAAACAGCGAGGAGGTGTCGGTTCCAAGGTATAGTGATAAATATTCAAGGCTAACCATTCAGGAGTGCTTTAGAGTGGGAGAATGAGCGAACGCATCTCCGTTTCGATTGAGCTGGAGTTCTTCAACAAGTATCTGTTCAACGCACTGAAAAGGAGCCTTTCAAATGCAACACCAAAGAGGAAGTTGGACATCATCTACTACTACTCGCGCGATCCTCGCGTCAAGTTCTCTATAGCTCTCAACGGGTTCAGCAGCGGAGGAGCCGCCGTGCATCCGCAGTGGAGCACTGTCTTCAACAACGTTCAGAACATGCGCCAATATCTTCGTTAAGCGTACTTTCGATCAGGCAGGCAATCCAAGGGCATCCTTTAGGCCCTTGTACCTATTTCGTACTGTGACCTCAGTCACATTTGCTATCTCCGCGATTTCCTTCTGAGTCTTCTTCTCATTCTCTAGAACGCAAGCGACGTACAGCGCCGCCGCGGCCAGGCCCATGGGGTCCTTGCCTGCCACGACGCCCTTCTTTTTCGCATCTTTCAAGACTCGGATTGCTGATTGCTGAGTCTGCATTGAAATTTCAGCTCTACTCGCGATCTTCGAAATGCATCGAATCGGATCTTCCACAGGCATGGACATTTCGAGTTCTCGCAAAAGCAGCCTGTAGCATCTAGCCACATCCTTCTTCTTGATTCTGCTGGCGGCAGCTACCTCCTTTAATGTCCGAGGGGTTTCGGACGATCTACAGGCGGCGTAGAGAGACGCCGCAGCAATGGCGGCAATAGATCTGCCTCGCACTAGTCCGTTATCCAAGGCCTTGCGGTATACTACAGCTGAGCTCTCTTTCACGTTGGCGGGTACGTGTAGCTTGTCGGTAAGGCGATCCAGCTCCGCCATCGCTTGCGCTAGATTTCTGTCAGAAGATGAATGTACGCGAGTGCGAATCTGCCACTTGCGAAGCCTTAGCATCTCCATCCTGGTCTCCATCGGAAGCTGTCGGCCAAACGCGTCCCTATTGACACGGTCTATGACAGTGGAGAGACCCTTGTCGTGAATGGAAAATGAGGTGGGTATACCTACGCGTCCTCTCTCGTCCTTCTCCTCTTTTGTGAAGGCACGCCACTCTGGCCCGCGACTCATCAGATTCTGGGACAGCACGAGCCCACAGTCTTGACAGATCGTCTCCCCTTGGTCGAAATCTTCGATAAGATTTACACTACCACATTCTGGGCAAACGTGAATTCTCGAAGGGTTTCTACCAGGAGCTGTTGGCGTGGTCGTGAAGTTCGCTCTCCAGCTTTCCAGAGCCTCGGTCAGAGCGTCGAACCGCGAGTAGTCTGTCGCGCCGAAGGCTCACCTTAGGAAAGTGAAAGCGTGGAGGACGTACGTCATATAAGCCTTTCGACAAGTATATAGGGAACCTCTGGTTCTCACGCGGAAACCCCTTATGAATACCGGGCTAGCGCCGAGCCTTCGTAGCCCGGTGGTGTAGTGGTCTAGCATAGCATGGACGTTACGGGCCAGACATGCAAGCGTCCCTAGTGGGCTCTGGATCCCTCACAGGATAGGGTAGGAGTCACCTGCTGACGGGAGTTCGAATCTCCCCCGGGCTACCTGCTGTGCAAGGGAGGGCTGACCTTTGTGGCCTGGTGGAATTTGCATGCACATAAACATCTGAGAATAAACGTGAGCGTACTCTTCGTCCTTAGCGACGGGCAAGAAGAGCAATGATGAATGCAGGAAGCGCGATGAGTGTGATTTTTCTGCCAGACCGTGAATCCCACCCTCGATATAGTTTGCTGTAGTGTCGCTAGAGTCTGCAGATTGAGGGACTCCGACAGTCTGGAATAGATCCAAAGAAAGGTTAGTCCTCCGACAAGCATTGTAACGAAGGCGTACTTTCCAAGGTTTCTCGTTTTCTGAGGTTTGAACATTCGGGCTGCCTCAAGATTCGAGTGTTGGGGGTGCTCCCCTCAGACTCAACTTCTAGCACCGTTTGCAATCCAAGGATTCGGTCCTTTCCGTCCTCTTCCATTAGCTTTGCATGTCGAGTTAAGCTGTCAAGTATTTCGTCAGTTGTCGTGCCTTTGGGGTTCGGCTGGGTCGCTTGCCTTTGATCCAAAACGATATCTTGATCGAGGAGGCTGACTGGATGAACTCATCGCTCCTCACATGCTCTATAGTCCCCTAGGTTGCATATGGGTATTCGAGTACTTCCTGGGCTCCGAACAAGGACAACGTACTGTGGCCCTCCATGCGACAGTTGATGCGAACCTTTCCTTGACGTCTCATCGGCGAGTCCGGAAAAATGGAGAGATTAGCCATGGGCAGCTATGTTTTATTCCGAAATTTCTTTGATAGTGATAACTGGATGGGTTTCGATCTGTCAAATGCGAGGTTTCGATACCGAGTGGTTGCGGTTGGAGGGACATTCGACATTCTGCATATTGGTCACGAGAAATTGCTAGCTAAGGCCTTCGAGATTGGGGAATTTGTTTTCGTCGGTTTGACGGGGGATCGCCTAGTTTCCAAGCTCAACAAGGATCATTCCGTAAGAACGTTCACTGTTAGGCGTCGAAATCTCCAGCAGTTGTTGAAGGCGCGTGGTTGGCTTAACCGGGCTAGAATCACGGAGCTGAAGGATTCGTTCGGACCCGCGATTCGAAGAAGACGATTGGAGGCTATTGTGGTCAGCGAAGAGACTCGAGCAAACGGGTTGCGGGTCAACGCGTTACGGCGAAGCCGCGGTCTGAAGCCCCTCCAGCTCTATGTGGTCCGGATGGTTAGGGCTGACGATGGTAACGTCATCTCCGACACCAGAATAAGACGGGGCGAGGTTAATCCGCGAGGCAGGCTAAGGGCACGAGTCGGTGCGAGGATTCGGTAATCCGTTTTGACTGCTCAAATAGCAACTTAGGCCAATTGATATCTTAGTCCGCTTTCCGTCGAGTATACAGTGAGCATCTGTTCGAGTTCTCGAAGGAAGCCTCCGCTTAGATGCCACCTCGAATCCTTCTTCTCAATGAATCCCGCTCCTACGAGTCCGTGGATCATGTTGTAGAACTGACCCACGCTCATCCCACGCTTAGTGATCCACTCTTTCCACGCCTGGATGGGTAAGCCTGCTGGTTCTGCCCTCTTGACCTCCCGCCAGAAGTTGTGGGCTTCGCCAGCGAGAAAGTCGCTCTTCCAGAAGACTCGACGAAAGAGCTCGTCCGGGGTGCTTGGGAGATTGCCCGCTTTGAATAGGATCGTTGTCTTCTGTTTCGGCGGACCGCGAGCAGCTCTGCGTGGCATCGAAGATTCACTTCGATTCGCGAGAACTTGGTTCTGGCTTTAATCCTTATGGTGAGCTGGTGCGCTGTCTGGTTATCGGTTTTTCATTCTGACGCCGGCAACGATATTACGTAAGTAAAATCGTAGTTGAACGGCGATGAGATCGCCATGCCGACTACGGCGACATTCGCTTACTGTTTCGGGCTGCTAGCTTAGCTTTCCATGTTCCCAATCGGTTCCGGGGGAGTCAGCCGGCTAGTAGCTAGGATCCGTCGAGGAGCTGTTTTTTCTCTTCGAGGGAGAGTTCCTCAACATAGACCGCAGTCGCCCTCAGGTCTTTGTGCCCCATGAGGCTCTGAACCTTCCAATAGTCGCGGCCAGTTTTCCTAGCCCAATACGTACCGAAATAGGCTCGTTGCCGATGATTGTGCAGACGATCCCAGTTAGGAACCCCGGCGAGTCGGGCATATTTTCGCAGAAGGTTTGTGCCATGTTGTTCTGTAAGCGGGATGATTCTCTCGCCCTTGTGAACCTTCGAAGCTAGTTCCTGCGCAAGTCTGAGCCATTTCTCTCCTGGATAGTCAGGTTCCGTTTTTCCTCCCTTGAAATGAATCATGATCGTTTCGTGGCCCACATCCTCCTTCTTTATTCCAGGCAGGTTCACGATGCAGATGGCTTTCTCTCCTGTCCTCTTCCTCGTGTACGTGACTTTGTTGTGGCAGCCGACTATGCTTCCGATTCGCCATCCTCGCTCAAGTTGTAGTCCTAAGAGTAGGTGATCTCGCGGCGCGGGCTCGGCCAACTCCAGTATCCGATTCTTGTGCACCTCGCTTAGCCGGGTTTCTCCTCGTCCATCTCTGATGCGCATTGTGAAGCCAATCTAGGATGACTGGTAACTGTTGCATAAGCTTGGGAGGCATTTGTGCAATATGGCTACGTTGGCAGTGTTATCCACGCCCGATGGCAGGGCAGAGTGTGTTAGCACGAAGATGCCGAACTGGCATAACCTTGGAACCAGATGTTGATTTCTAATTGAATGGTATGCCCGTTGATTGACCAACATTGGAATATCGGCGAAAATACTTAGTACGTTCCCGCAATTTAGTCCATTTGTCGCTCTTGCTAAAAGTGCAGTTTTAGCAAATACCCATGCTTATTAGTGCTGACGACCCAATAGCAGTCCGATCACAAACCCGAAGAATTCTGGGATCCGCCGATCCTTACGACTCTGCGAATATTCGGTTCCCTTGGTATCTTCCAGAGACCCACTTTTGTGTCGTGAGAACAATTTCTTTTCGAGATTCTTGTCTGGTAACGGGTTTGGTAACCGTGGATGGTAACAGAATGGCTAGAGAAGCCGGTCTCTTAGCCCGGGACGAATTCCGCGTCGAGTGCTTGAACCGGTAGGAAGTAAAGGCATCCAATTTATTGGAGGGGATTGCATCTCTCCAATTTATTGGAGAAGGTCTGCTTTTTTGGAAATCTCAGGTAGTATACCTCGGTTCTTTCCTGAGGATAGGCTGGTTTGGAGGGGCTTCTGGAGGAAGACCTATGGGAGGCAGTGGAGGGGGGATTCCGAGGCTCTTGGACATGATGATAACCTCTGCCATGGCGATGTTTGAGACTGCTTGGATTACTGTCTGTGGTGGCGGTCTGTTCTTCTTGTGTTCCTCAGTCATCTGGGCAACTTCGGATCGGTCACCTGTTACCTGAGCTTTTCCCTTGACGCTGAGCTGCGCTATCGAGGGGGTGTAGCTTACAGTGAAAACGAAGGGCGCTTCAACCATGGATTCTGTTTTCTGGTCGAGGCCAACTATGTTGATGTTCACCGCGATCTGTACTTGGGACGGTAGGGGAGTGTCGTTAGCCCAGTAGCGCTCCCCGGTCAGATTTGTGACTTGAATCGCAACTCTCAGCACGATACAATCATCTGAGAAGGCTCTTGCGGCCCCTCTAATATCATTACTTCTTGGTAGGTTCGCTGGGGCCATTCCGCTGGTCGATTGCTCTGCGCACTCTTTGGATCATCACTTTGCGACCATCGACTTTCACCGAAAGAATGTCTCCCTCTTTGAAGGGGAAGCTGGAATCGTCAGTCAACTTCGTTGGTAGATAAATTCTGGGTGATCTATACACCGAATCTCCATTGCCAGCTGACTTTTTCGCTACAGCAAATCTGGTTAAGATCTTCTTGACCAATCTCGACCACTCGCCAACGCATCTTTGCGAGGAAGTATATCTGCGTTTACTTAAGTAAAGCTTTTAGGATTTGCGTGTCTCGAACCTATCGACCGGGTTGGATTCTCTCGTCAGGTTTTGGCAGTACGCGTCAGAACTCAAGCTCGAGGAACGGAAGGGATGGCGGAAGAGAGTTGAAGGGAGGGTGGAATCCGTGGCAGATCACACGTGTGCAGTGGCTTTGTTAGCGTTGTACGAGGGCGAGCGCCGGGGCTATGATCTGGAGAGAATTCTGAAACTTGCGCTAATCCACGATCTGGAGGAAGCGATAATGGGGGACCTCACTCCCCAGGACAAAGCGAGCCTAGGGCCAACAAAGGTGCAGAAGGATCGGGAAACAGCGATCCGAGAATTGTTGTCGAAACTACCAAGCAAGAGTCGTGCATCTTATCTCAAACTATGGACGGATCTGAAAGAAAGGCGGAGTAAGGAAGCTCGCTTGGTCCATCAGCTGGACAACGTCGAGATGGCGTTTCAAGCCCACAAATATGGAAAGAGAATGGGACAGAGAAAAATGCGAGACTTTTACGACTCGGCGATCAAAGAGACAAACGATCCGATATTGAAGCGCGCACTAGCGACAATTGTCAAGAACTAGACCAGGGGAGCCAAGGCAACCCGTTCCTTGGCAGATTTTGCCAGGTCATCTTTGTGAAACACATTCTTGAAATCACGAGTGAGGATAGTGACATAGTCGGCGATCTCCTCCTCGCTCATAAACTGGAACATGTAACCGCCAATGTATGGGGAAGGCTCGCCCTCCCTCTTCAAGAATTCGATGTGCATTAGCGGGTCTCCGCGTTTGATCGTAATCGGCTGCCGCTCATTGCTCAGGTTTACGAGCTCTAAAGCGAGTCTACCCACATAGCCGCTGTGAACTTTCGCGGCGTTAAGAAATGAGAGGCCCATCCTTCCGTATTTGCTCTTGGCAGTGAGATGTGCGACGAATTGCGGAGGAGTGAAGACTACCTCGTTCGACACTAGGTTCTGGTGCTCCAAGTAGTGGAGTGTTCGCTCCTCTTTTACGGTCAGAATGTATCCATCGCCATCCAAGAGACTGTAGTCAAAGGGGTGGATGCACTTGTAGCTCCGAATGAGCTCGGTGAGCTCGTTCTTACCGATCACGCACATGCTCTCGACCCGCTAAGAGGCTAAATTTGACGGTTTCGGTCAATGATTGCTTAGATGGGAACCTAAACTGCGGACGCCCTGATCAGAACGAATGAGAGGGAGGGCTGGCCGGAGAAGAGCGTGGAATAGTCAAATCCAACGACCAACAGAATGTCTCCGACTCCGCCGGGGGGAACCGGTAGGGTCATGTTGGTGCTAAGTCTAGGGGGCGCCGAAATTGGAATAGGCTGGCTCCCTGGTATGATGACAGTAGAGTTTGAGAAACTTACTCGGATCTCGTCGTAACGTCCGGAATGAATAGGCGCAGAGGTCACAGTCGGAGGAATCATTAGGTTAGACAAGAGATCGACGGTGGGAAAAGACTGGGAGATGGTTATCCAACCGCAGGCATCACAGATACTGCTGTTGACATATCCGACTTCATGGAGCGAGATCTCAGTAAATCCAATATAGATGTGGCTAATGACGCTTGGAGTGGACAGGCTGGACAATCGTAGGAAGAGCGTTCCCTGGGTTGTCGCTGGGGCGAAAGCGATTACGATGATCACGACCAGTACGGCGACGAACAGTATCCTCCTCCAGGCAGCGTATGGGTAGTTCATCGCCTTGGTGGTGGTGCACTGATCGCATCTATTTAACAACAAGACTCCGAAGGGATGAACGACACGCAACTTGTGGAGGGATGACGATGCTCTACTCACGCATGGTTGAGACCTATCAGAAGATTGAGGCCACTACAAAGCGCCTCGAGATCACAAAACTGCTGGTTGATCTCCTCAAAGAGACACCCTCCGGGATTATCGACAAGGTCGTCTACCTCACCCAGGGCAAACTCTACCCTGACTATCTCGGAGTTGAAATCGGCATCGCTGAGAAACTAGCGATCAAAGCCCTCGCAATAGTTACTGCAGCGAAAGAATCGAGAATAGCTGACGAGTATAGAGGACGAGGCGATCTGGGGGATGCTGCTGAGGCCCTACTCGCAGGCAAGACACAAGTCGGCTTGAGGAATGAACGACTCACCGTGGAAGAGGTCTACGAAGTCCTAGACAGGATAGCAAAGTCAAGTGGACCCGGATCTGTCGAGTCCAAGATTCGACAACTAACATCGATGGTAAGCAAAGCTTCGCCGATAGAGGCGAAATATGTCATCAGAACAGCACTAGGCCGACTCAGACTAGGAGTCGCTGACATGACACTACTTGACGCTCTTGCGCACGCACTGGCTGATGGAAAGGAGTCGAAGGCTCTCCTGGAACAAGCCTACAACCGCTCTTCCGACCTAGGATTCGTCGCGAAAGCCCTCGCAAGCGGCGGAATTGACGCGATAAGGTCGTTCAAGGTGACAGTAGGCAGGCCCATCAGACCCATGCTGGCTGAAAGACTCTCCGAGCCCCAAGAAATTCTAGAGAAAATGAACGGTAGAGCAGCTGCAGAGTACAAGTATGATGGGTTAAGAATCCAAGCACACCTTTCAAATCGAAAGGTTACGCTCTTCTCAAGACGTCTCGAGAATATCACTGACCAGTTCCCCGACCTCCACACTCTTCTGAAGCAGGGAATTGCCGATGACGAACTTATCCTTGAGGGGGAGGCTGTCCCGGTGGATCCTTCAACAGGCGAGCTCTTACCATTCCAACTCGTCTCGCAACGACGCGGACGCAAATACGAGTTGGAGAAGACGATCCAGGAAATACCTGTCGCGCTCTTCGCCTTCGACCTGTTGTACAATAGTGGCGTCGATTATACTCAGCTAGAGTTTCCGCGCAGGCGAGAGGCCTTGGCAAAGATAATTCGGCCCAGTGAAAAGCTCGACCTCTCACGGCAGATCATCGTCACCGAGCCAGAGCAGCTGGATGACTTCATGCAACAGGCAGTGGCGGATGGATGCGAGGGATTGATGATAAAGTCGATCGGACCAGATTCAATCTACAAGGCAGGGGCAAGAGGATGGGGTTGGATCAAGTACAAACGAGAATACAAATCTGAGATGCAGGACACAGTCGATCTGGTCGCTGTCGGAGCCTTCGCAGGAAGAGGAAGAAGAGGAGGAACCTATGGCGCGCTTCTTTTGGCAGCTTACGATGAGAAAGATGATGTGTTCAGAACGGCGTGCAAGTGCGGGTCCGGGTTCAAGGATGAAGATCTGGCAAAGCTTCCCGACATATTGGAGGAATTCAAGATCAGTCATCGCCATCCGAGAGTAGATTCCAAGATCGTCCCTGACACATGGTTCGTGCCCGGCTTGGTGTTGGAGGTTATCGGAGCCGAAATAACTCTCAGCCCGATACATACGTGTGGCTTGAACTCGATTAGACCAGGTGCCGGTTTGGCCATCAGGTTTCCGCGATTTACGGGAAAGTACAGAACTGAAAAGTCACCAGAGGATGCGACGACAACTAAGGAAATCGTAGAAATGTACAGAAGCCAGCTCAAGCAACTGAGCCAGACACTGCCCGTGGAAGCGGCCTAGACACTGAGAATTGCGAAGTACCGGTTTCCAGATGGGCTGCGGATTTCTTCGCTTGGTGAGAGGAGAGAATTCTACTCACACGAGTTTAGCCTCACTAGGATACGAGACTGGTTCCGCGGATGGCGTTCACCTGTTGTTTTCGCGGTCGTGATTGGGAGGCACACTGGTATTTCTCCAATGAAATATCGTCGCGAACGTGCCCGGACTATAGTCATCGACGAGTACGAGAGCCTATCCGAAATGAGAAATTATTTGATTGATTTCATGCCAGAATCTGCGTATTATGATCGCAATGTCTACAAGGATTGGGATCAGGCAAGGCAC
>WNFY01001850.1_pt1 | contig 34998 bp, 38 predicted proteins | sample 5400091 | NCBI WGS metagenome assembly WNFY01 (sample SAMN13153364, study PRJNA577476) | soil metagenome | isolation source: 60 cm soil or saprolite under grassland replicate 1 | place: USA:California | collected 2016-06-15 | reverse complement strand
AGCGGCAACACGACCACGCTTGCTTTCCAGACGCCGACTGCCAGTGTCAGCTACCGTTTGCTTACCGCCGCAGCTGGCACGTACGATATCTGCACCACGGCTGGCAACTGTGCTGGCGTAGGTGGTGGTGTCACGACGGCCGGTGGCACGACGAACAAAATCGCCAAATTCACTGGCAGCCAAGCTATTGGCGACTCCATCATCACCGACAATGGTTCGACCGTGACCATTGGCGGCACGCTCAGCGTCAACACCATCACACCCAGCGCTGCACTGACCGTCGGTACCCAGGCCCAGAACCTGACATTGCAAGGTGCCGCGGTCAGCCTCACGGCAACCGATAGCGGTGTCACGAATACGCTTACATTTGCCACACCTGCCACCAGCAACAAAACCATCACCATTCCAAATGCCACCGGTACCGTCGCTGTGTCAGCCTCTGGCCCGATAAGCCTTGATGGCAACGGCAACCTCACTTGCCCCACCTGTGTGACCAGCGGCGGAGGCGGTGGCGGAGTGGCTGCAGTCGACAGCGTGGACGGGCTGACCGGCGCGCTGACCATTGCCAACAGCACAGGCAGCGGCACCACCATCACCATCGACAACGCCAGCACCAGTGCCAAGGGCATCGCCAGCTTCAACAGCACCAACTTCAGCGTGAGTAGTGGTGCGGTCAACACTATTCAAAACATCAACACCGCAGCAGCGCCAACGTTCGGACAACTTACCTTAAGCTCATCCCAGGCGCGACCGGTCAAAGCTTCACCCTGCAAGGCAACGCCAGCAGCTCCATCACTGCAACCAACGGCGGCAACACGACAACAGTCAATTTCCAGTCACCGACGGCCAGCGTCAGCTACCGCTTTGCCACAGCAAGTACCGGTAGCTACGACATCTGCACCACAGCCGCAAACTGTGCCAGTGTGGGTGGCGGTGTTACGACCAGCGGCGGTACCAGCGGCAAGATTGCCAAGTTCACTGGCAGCCAGGTCATTGGTGATTCGCTGCTGAGCGAATCTGGTTCCACCGTCACTGCGGCTGGTAATCTCAATCTGACCACGGGCAATACCTTCCAAGTCAATGGCACGCAAATCTCCAGCGCCAACCTATCCAATGACAGTAATCTTGCCAAATTAGACGCCACCCAAACCTTCACTGGCGCTACCAACACTTTCAAGAACGGCACCAACAGCACCAGCGCCTTCCTCATTCAGAATACTGCGGGCCGCAATCTACTGAATGTCGACACTACCAATAGCAAATTCACCTTCGGCAATATTACCTCGACAACCGGCCAAGGTATAGCTGGTACGCTGCTGCTGGCAGATGGCACGAACGACAACTTCGGCGCCACGCTTAACACCACTACCTTAACCGCCAGCCGCACCATTAGCTTGCCCGACGAAGCAGGAACCATCTGTATTCGCAGCTCCAGCAACTGTGGCTTTGCGGCCAGTAGTGGCTCGACCAGCTATATTCAGAATCAAAGCAGCTCCGACCAAAGCGCCGACTTCCGCATCACTGGATCGGGCCGTGCAAGTACATCGCTCCTGACGCCATTGCTGGACACAGCAACAGCGACCGGCCTGGCCATTGGCACAACCAATGCCACGAGTATTAGCTTGAACCAAAACACCTCTATTGCTTCTGGCAAAACCTTCACCGCTAACGGCGCTTCCCTGTTCCAAGATTCAGCCGATGTAGCCACAGCCTTCCAAATTCAAAGCTCGGTAGGTACACCACTCTTCGTTGCCGATGCCTCCAACAGCCGGATCTACGTGGGTAATCCTACCGCCGATAGCGTCGGTACATTGCTGGTTTTGGATACCAAAAACGTCTCAGGCGATCCCACCGGCGTCAATGGCGGCATGTACTACAATAGCAATGCCAACAAGTTCCGCTGTTACCAAAACAGTGGCTGGACTGATTGTATTAGCAACACCAGCATCACCTTGCAAAATGCCTACGACAACTCCTCGAGCCCCGCTACTATCACTACGTCTGACGGTAAGAATTTGGTCTTCACCCTAGCCGACACCACGACCGACCCGAACCTGATCGTTAACCTGCAATGCACGACGAGCTGCTCGACGAATGGCCGGTTCGTGATTCAAGGCAATACTGCGACCGACGTCTTCCATATCACGCCGACCGGGGCAATTGCGCTACAGAACAACACGAACTCTAACGCTGCCTTCCAGATTCTCAATGCCACCGGCTCATCCACGCCGCTGTCTGTGGACACCACAAACGGCCGCGTTGCCATCGGTACCAGCACCAGCACTGCTGGTTCGACACTCTTGGTCAATGGGTCTACACAGCTGACCGGTACGACGGCTTCAACCTTCACCACTCCTTTGGGCGCCTCCATCACGGCCCGTTTCTTGATTGATGCCCTGGACCCAGGAGCATTCAACCAAGTTATTGCCCTGGGACTGACCTCGTCCGCCGCCAGCACCGCGCGTGGCATCATGGTGGCTGACGCGCGCTCCAGTACCAGCAACAATCCCGCCATCGCCGTACTTTCACCGGACGAGAACAATCTGTTTGGTCTGGTGTGGGATGGCTCCAACACGACGGCCAAGCTCAAGGCTACGGACCAAAATGTCAATGACACTGCGGGCATTAATGTCAGCATCGTGGCTGGCAAGGCCAAAGGCACCGCGGCTGGCGGCACGGCTTCGCTGCTGGGCGGTAGCGGCGGAGCAAGCGGTGGGGCTGGAGGCGGTGCAACCATCCAAGGCGGCAACGCGGCCGCAGGCAACAACAACGGCGGAGATGTAACCATCCAAGGCGGCACTCCAGCCGGCACTGGAACGGGCGGTTCTGTTATTGTCAAACCACAAACTGATAGTTCGACCGCCTTTATGATTCAGAACGCCGCCGGTTCGCGCTTGGCCGTTGTTGACAGCACAAATACCATAAGCGCGGTCCGCAATGGCGGCGCGGAAATTGCCTTCGGCAGCGAATGGGCAACCTACGGCACCGGTGTTACCGTGTCGCGCACCACCAGCCTGGCGTGGAGCGGACAGGCGTCTGTCTCGGTCGTAACAACAGGCAGCGCCAACAGCGGCGTCAAACAGAACCTTGGTGCAGCACTCAACGCCAACGACTTTTACTCTGTCAGCTTCTACGCAGAAGTCAGCGCCACGCCGTTCACTGATATCGCCGTCGTCTATTCCCGTGATGGCACAGCCGGTACTGAGGTCGCCTGTACCAGTTACAATACTCAGACCTTATCCGCTCAAGGCTGGACCCGCGTGACCTGTAACTTCTCTACGCCAGTTACCGCTGGCAACTCCAGCGCCTACGTCGCGATCAAACAAACGGCTGGCGCCAGCAGAACTTTCTACGTCGACGGGCTTAATCTAACCCAAAGCCGGGTTGCGCCAGACACGTATGGCGCTGGCAGCTTAAGCCTCGACACCAGGATCACCTCCGCTTTGATGCTTCAAAATGCCACAAATTCAACGTCTGCATTACTGCTCGAAGACATTTTTGGTGCTGCCATTTTACGAGTTGATACCGTAAACCGCTATGTCCAGATTGGTGACTCGGTTGTTGACGGCTATGAATCGGACCTCGTGCTCGACCATGAAAGCGTAGAAGATACGCCGACGGTTGACGGAGCAATGTATTACAACAGCGACAGCAAATCCTTCCGCTGCACCATGAGCGGCGCCTGGCGCAGCTGTGTGGGCGGTACGATTTTTGCCAATACCTCAGTGCCAGCGGCAGTCGCTAACACAGCCAGCGATACGAACTTTGCCACCAGCTACACGATCCCGGCCAACGACTGCCAGCCCGGCCGCACTTACAAAATTGTCGCCCAGGGTGTCTGGAGCGATACTGGCACGCCGAGCTTCCTGCTGCGCGTTAAGATCGGCAGCACGACTATCAACTCGGGACCAAACCAGGCAGCACCAACCACAGGATCAGCCAACCAAAACTGGCGTCTGGAATACCAGATCATCTGCATCACCGCCGGCTCTTCAGGCACGGTCGAAGGCCAAGGCCAAATGACATTGTTCAGTGACTCGACGACCATGGTTGGCCGGGCCTTAACTAGTACCAGCACTGTCACTGTTGATACGACTGCCTCGCATGCTTTGCAGATCAGCGCCCAATGGGGCGCAGCCAGCAGCTCCAACACGGTAACCATGCGTCAGTTCATTGTGGATGCTGGCGGGCCCTAGGGCAGTAACTAGTGCTGGGGTTTCAGATACCGAAGCAGGTCCTTCATGGTGTCCGTGCCGATATCATCACCGCTATTGATGAGCACCATGGTCTTTTGATCTTTGCCAAGCAACACACCAATCGTCCGGCCATCACGAAAGCTTACCGAGGCTGAACCATATGCGCCGGTAACCTCTTGGTCGCCATTGGTTGTACTGCCATGCAGCTCTGCTGGCAGAGGTTGCTCAGCAAAGGTGACTGTCTGATGTTTGGGATTAGTCAATCGAAAGGTAAGCAAACTGTTCTGGTAACTGACCTTGGACGGATCAAGCACAAAATCATCGGGTGGCGATGAGGTGTAAAAATACGGCCTGAAGGCGCTGATCTGGTCGATTATCGAACGTGGCAAAGCTTGCGGACGATGGCCAAGCCACAACCAGCCGCCCCCCACAATCGCGAGTATGGCGGCGAAAAGGGCGACCCAGCCTTTCATCCCCCACCTAAATCTTCGAGGGCGTTGCTGCGATTGGCGCGGGATTTCTTTGCCTTGTTCGTCTTGCATCCCCCTCAATCTACCGCAGCGCGGCTGAGAATTGCAAGCCAGGTGATTATTTGCGCAGCAAGCTCATGAAGGCTTCGTTGGGGATTTCCACCTTGCCAAATTTCTTCAGGCGTTTTTTGCCTTCCTTTTGCTTGGCCCAGAGCTTTTTCTTGCGCGAGACATCACCGCCATACAAATGTCCGGTGACGTTTTTGCCCATGGCCTTGACACTTTCGCTGGCGATGATCCGGCCGTTGACTGCCGCCTGTAGGCGTACCTCGAACAGCTGCCGCGGGATAACTTCCTTCAGCTTGCCCACAAAGTCCCGGCCCAATGTCATGGCTTCGGACCGGTGCACCATAGCGCTCAGGCTGTCGATGCGCTCGCCCGCCACCAGAATGTCCAGCCGGACTAAATCTTCCTCACGATAATCCGCCAGCTCGTAGCTGAACGAGCCATAGCCACTGGTCGTGCTCTTCAGCTGGTCGTAAAAGTCCGTCAGCATATTGGCGAGCGGCGCCTCAAAGGTGACGACTGCCAGCTTGGAATCGAGGTAACTAATATTTTTATGCACGCCTCGGCCGGACACAATCAATTGCAAAGTGGCACCGATGTATTCTTGCGGCACCACAATCTCGCCCGTAATCCACGGCTCGCGGATGCTACGGACGAGGGACGGGTCAGGCAGATCTGCAGCCGAACGGATAGTAATAACTTCGCCACTCAGCAGCTCCACCCGATAATCGGTCGATGGATTGGTCACAATGAGGTCCAAATTGTGTGAGCGCTCTAATCGCTCCTTCACAATTTCCATGTGTAGCAGCCCCAAAAAGCCAATGCGAAAGCCGTACCCAAGCACCTGCGAATTCTCCGGCGTGTACTGCAGCGCCGCGTCGTTGAGTTGCAATTTCTCCAGCGCATCCTTCAGCGTCGCGTAATCGTCTGCCGAACTGGGAAAGACACCGGCATACACAAATGGCTTGACCTCGAGGTAGCCTGGCAGTGGCATACTGGCTGCGTGGGCAGCGCTGGAGTTCGTCAAAACCGTAACGGTATCACCAACTTTGGCTTCGCGAGTCGACTTCAGGTTCGTGATAATGTAGCCAATTTCGCCAGTGTGCAGCACGGGTAATGGTTTATTTTTGGGCGTCAGCGCACCGGTCTCCAGCGCCAAGCCGCGACTTCCCGCAGCCATCATGCAAATATCATCACTTTTTTTAATCTCGCCATCTACAACCCGTACGTACAAAATCACACCGCGATAATCATCGTAGACCGAATCAAAAATCAGCGCCCTTGTTGCGCCTGCGGCCTGGCCACGAGGCTCGGGCACGCGCTTGACGATAGCATCTAGCACTTGCTCTACGCCCTGGCCAGTCTTGGCACTAACCAGCAAAATGTCTTCGCGCTTGCAGCCCAGCAGGTTCATGACCTCTTCGCTGACCCGCTCGACATCAGCCGCTGGCAGGTCAATCTTGTTCAGTACCGGAATAATGGTCAGGTCAGCAGCGAGCGCCACATAAACATTGGCCAGCGTCTGCGCCTGAATTCCCTGCGAGGCGTCCACGACCAGCAGCGCCCCTTCGCAGGCCGCCAGGCTGCGCGACACTTCGTAGCTGAAGTCGACATGACCAGGTGTGTCGATCAGGTTCAACTGGAATTCGGACTGAGGACCGATCATCTGGGGCGATGCATTACGAGAAGACGGCGAGGACAGCAAGTGAGCGGTATTTGACATACCGTGAACGCTGGCCGGAGCCGTCGCCGACGCATGGCGCGTCCCGGATGGGCGGTAGTTCATGCGTACTGGCTGCAGTTTGATGGTGATACCCTTTTCCCGCTCCAGGTCCATGCTATCCAGCAATTGCGCCTTCATATCGCGCAGCTCAACCGTACCAGTAAGCTCCAGCAAACGATCGGCCAGCGTGCTCTTGCCGTGGTCGATGTGCGCGATGATGCAAAAATTCCGGATACGGGACTGGTCGGACATGTCACCATCATACGCTACGATCCAGAGGTGATAAAGTGCTGTATGATAAAGTATGTCGGTATGGTCCCTTCTGTCTGGAGGTCTTTGTATGCGGAACAGCGAGTTGGCGATACGTTTCAGTACGGAATGCAGCCGCCTGATCGCACAACAACCGGGCGCTTACGAGCACCCCGAGATCACCCTGTGCGACGAGGTTGCCAGTGCCATACGGGGCAGGAGACGGCCGGGCAGACGCGTCACTCGAAGGCGAGGCACTGTCGTGCTTTCCGCTGCCGGGTACGAGTGCAGCATCATCGTCTGGCAGGCTTGCCGATCGCTGGGCCTGCAGATCGAGGAGGACACGAAGTCGTCTACATCGATCATCACGTTGCGCTGAGTCCAGGTGCCCGCCCTCACCGGCGGGCACCGGCTCATCATCACCGGACAGACTGCATCAACAGCGTCCTTCCCAGGCCACCGCGCTCCGGTAAGGGCGCCCTAGGCGAGCTACCGCACGCTGCCCGCCCCTGCACCACCTCCAAACTCTCGTTCTATTAATCACTAGGGTACTGCCGGTCCAAATACGCTGCATACGCTGTCTTGGCGCAGAGCTGCACGCTGTGGCAGACATTGTCATCGTGGCGAGCATAGGCAAAAAAGATTGCTTGCTTCTTCGCTAAGTCGTCGCCGGTAATATTCGGCGGGTGCAGGCGGATAGGATATCCCTGGTAGTAACGCAGAGCTATATCACTGGCCGCAGGATAGGCGTCTACGACTTCATGGACAATCGAGCCAACGGCCACGTGATCGCTATGGTCTAATGTGACGTTCGGTTCACTATAGGCCTGCGTGCGCAGCTCGTGCGGCTTATAGGTATCGATCAAAAGTGTCAGGGCTTGACGCAGCTTGTCGAGTGTATATGCTGACTGTCCGTCAACGGTATACATGACCGATATAGCACCTTGCTTCAAATGACGCAGACTTTGCCGCCCAGTATTCCGAAACCCTTCACCGTGCAAATTACCATCCGCAAGCCGCATAAAGATGAGGCTAATAGCCGGATTATCCTTTGGCGTTGAAATGGTGACAAATTGGTTCGGACCAAGCTGTGCGTTGTGATCAATCCACAAGTCCCTGTCAACTCCATCCATCATATCGTAAGCATCTTTGGCTCCACTTTCGCGCCCAGTCCAGTAGTACGGCGCGGCCGTCCCGGCATCGCCGGCGGTGATGTATACCGTGCGCACACACTGGCCTTCATGGATGGCATGGAGTATGTCAGGATTCATAAAGAGCAAATCATCGTCTTGATGGGCAACGATATCCATGCTGGTCCGTCCACTCGGACAGGCGGGTACCGACAAATTGGCAAGGGGGCGCGGGATGACCGTAGCGGGCTTGGGAGTTTCCGCAGAGCTCATGAGCGGAACGGCATTGCTGCCATGGTCAAAGAACAGCAATACTTCCTTTGGTTGGTCCAACTTGCCGGCAATCGGAAAGCTCTGATTCGGCCGCCCATAAGCACTGAGTACTTGTTCGAGGCTGCACCGAGGAAAATCAGCCAGGGTGGAATCTAGGGTCAGCAGATAGGCAAAACTGTGTTTGGTCAGATCTACCTGCCATTGCCGGCTTACGAGCGTATCGCGATAATCTGTACAGCCCGACAGAGGGAACACCTGCGTTTGCTGATCCACGGCCTTGATGGGCAATACCCGCCAATAGTTTCCTACCAGCACGTCCACATGATGAGCTTGAAGAATCTCGGCTACTGCTTTGTTGCGTTGCAGAACGGTGTTCGATGCGGCCTGCTGCTGGTTATACTGCCCAATCGTGCCCCATAGCCCCGACAAGCAGGCTAACACCGCAAGCGCCAACCAGCAGATTATCAGCTTGGTGGGTATCTTTCGTTGGCTCACAAAGCTTGCGGCACCAATTGCCACCGCAAACAGGATGACACCTTCATAACGTGCATCAACCGAAAAGCCGTGATCAATCAGTACAAAGGCACCAACGGCAGTTACACTCGACCAGCTCAGCAGCACCGTTAATGATGGCCAAAGCTTGGGCAGTGATTGCTTGGGCTGCCTGGCATAATAGCCATAGGTTATGATGCTCGTTGCCAGCAGTGCGGCGCCCGCAGTCACGGCATTGACCACATAGCCTATGCCAGCCGGACTGAGTAGACGCGCCAGCAACAGCCGCGGCGCCTCGAAGAGCGTCGTCAGGCCCAGCATTGGGTTAGCTCCCATATTGGTAAGTAAACCGAGTATTGCATATATAGCTCCCAACAGAAACTGATGGAGCGAATGAATAAAGGCGTACGGGCTACCACTGGTCTGGTTGATAATGTGCACCACGCTTGCTGCATCCAGCAGCCATAGAAGCCCAGTGGCCAAGAGCAGGCTCATCACACTCACCAATAGCCACCAAAGCGCTACCCGTATCTGGTTGCCCCGTCGTACCAGCGCCGCACAAACAGTCGCCAGCAGCGCGCCTCCGATACTGAGCGTGGCAAATAGTTTGTCGCTTGCAACTAACAGGGTCAAGAGACCGATACTGGTGACAACCCACCAACTACGCAGTTTTCCCGCCCGAATAAGCGCAAGCAACGCCAGGGCATACACCACGTATTCCAGGTTGCGCGTCGTCAGCATAGCCATATTCACCGGTAGCAAACCGCCGGCATACGGCTGCGCAGGCACCAGCAGGAGCATGGCCGCCAGGCTCAGGCACAGACCGCCATACACCAGAGGCCGGCGTTCGATACGGTGCAGCATAAAGGCAAGCGCGGCGATTGTGGCCACACAGATTAACACGGTCATAACCGTAAGGACCAACTCACTTGAGCCAAGCGCACTGGCTAACCAAAAGAGCGGCCATTTCAGCAAGAAACTATGCGCTCCTGGTAGTACCGCCTGATGAAAGGTAGCTGCATCATGAAACAAGTACACATCGGCTAATTGGTCAGCATTTGCATACTGGACGCGCGCGCCAAGCGTTGACCACAATGCAGTCGTGGCCAGAAGTACCAGCACGCTGCAGCCAGCAATCATCATTGCTGGACGTGGCCAATGAAAGGCTTTGGCAGCAAACAATCGCCGGTAGATCACATAATTCCATATGCTGATCAGTAAGATTGCGGCCGTCCTTACGACAAATACCGACAAGGCTGGCGTAAGCAGCGCCACCATGCCAAGCGTAAACGCATAGTTCCAAAGCACAAGCAAGCTATATAGTACGACCTGCGTAACCAGCACCCGGCGCTGATGCCGGCTGTCCTGAAAGGCAACGTATTTCTGCAGGACAAAAGCCACCACAAAGCCCACCCAGAAGCCAATCGCGGCTGCGGCGAGCGGCGTAGTATAAAACACAAAGAGCAGCAAGGCCAAGCTCATCATCTCGGCCAGATAGGCAACGCCCCCCGCCGCGATATAGCGGGCCATTGGGTTAGTGCGCAGTTTTTGTAAGCCCGAATGACTCATCGCGATCAACCACATACAGCGGACGCTGCTTACTTAATGCATGCACATGGGATAGGTACACCGCCAAAATACCCTGCGACATCAGTACAATTCCAATGAGAAAGAGTAACAATATACCCAACATGGCTGTGCCCGTAAAGCGCCACAGCCAGGGATCGCGCAGCAATACCTGCTCGGTGAGCACGACCAAGCCGAGAACAAACGCACCAGTAGTTATAACCACTCCTAAACCACCGAAGATATACAGCGGTGCGGTTGAAAAAGCCACCAGCCCATGCACGGCCAGCCGCACCAATTTGCCTATATCATAACCCGCCTGGCCCGTACTGCGCGAGTTTGCCGTAAAATACACATACTGCCGTCGGAACCCCAACCAATCTATCAAGCTGCGCGCCACGCGGTCTGTCTCTTTTAATTGCAGAAAATGGTGCAGCACCTGCCGGTCAAGCAATCGAAAGTCCGTCGAACCCGGCTCGAGCCACTGATCGCTCACCGCATTGAACAGCCGATAAAAGAGTTTCGAGCCCCAGCGCTTGATGCCCCCGGCGTGCCGGTTTTGCCGCCGGACACCCACTACCACCTGCGCACCGGCCTGCCAAGCCTCTACAAATTGGCCAATGAGCCCCACAGGATGCTGGCCGTCCCCGTCAAGCATAATTGTTGCCTCACCCCTAGCTTCTGCCAAACCAGCGGTCAATGCGCTTTCTTTGCCAAAGTTCCGTGACAGTTTCAGGAACTTTATCCGCCCATCCCGCACATAGAGCTCTTTGACTATGGCTGCCATATTGTCGGTGCTGCCGTCATCAACATAGATAATTTCAGGCTGAACATGCGGGATAGACTCCAATGCCCCGCTGAGGGAACGATGAAATGCTTCGAGGCCAGCCGCTTCATTATATAGAGGCACGACGACAGACAATCGAAAAGGTCGTGTGGACATAATTACTTTTTATAGTTACTTATTCATCAGCGAAAGTAAAGCAATTTCTTGCTCTGCCCCCCCCCAGCTACTGAAGCGGCCGCGCTTGACGGAAAAGTATTTTGCTGAGCCTGTGTATGACGGGGGTAACTTCTTCTAGTTGGAAGATACGGCTGATAGCCAAATAAGTGCTTAACCCAACTACTACAATAATGCCAAATTTTGGAATCAGCGCGAATACGCGCGTGTCGTTGGCGCTGAGATCAAACATCTTCACCATCACGTACGTAATGACAAACATCAGGCCGCTCGCTGAAATCATCCGCAGGATACCGTTCACAAATTCGACATCAAATAGCCCGCGCAGTCGTCGCGACATGATGGAGAACAAAATGCATAGCTCCACAAATGCCACAATTGACTGTGCCGCCGCCAGCCCCAGCACGCCCACATGCAGAATCATCACAAACCATACGGCCAGTGCAATGTTCAGGCCAATCGAGGCGATCGAAATATACAGCGGCGTCTTCGTGTCCTGCTGCGCATAAAAGCTCCGCGACGAGATATGATACACCGATCGAAAGAGGATAGCGATGGACAGCACGCCCAAAATATCGGCAATGGTCGGATCACCGCCGACTTTCACAAAGCTGACAATGTAGCCCCGACCCAAGAAGGCAATCACCGCCGTCGGCAGCGTCAACCATACAATCACCCGCAAGATCGATTGCAGTTCCTTCTTGAACTGGCCTGTCTGACCATGCGCTACCCGTTCAGTCATGGTTGGAAACGCCGCAGTGGAGATGGCTACGCCAATAAGCGTTACCGGCACCATATGCAGTGTCTGCGCAATTTGATAGGCCGTGATTGTTCCTTCGCGCAGCCGAGACGCCAGATTGATTTCGACCAGGTTATTGAAATAATCAATACCTTGGTCAAACGAGCGCGGCGGCAGCAGCCGCAGCACTTGTTTCAAGCCGTGATTGCGCCAATAGATTTTAAACTGATACAGAAAGTTCATGCCATGCATGCCCACACTGCTCACCAGCAGCTGCATAATCGATCCCAACACCACACCCAGCGCCACACCCATGATGCCGCCTTCAAAAATGTGCCAGCCAAAAATCGTCACGCCGTTTGTCAAAAACAATATGCCGATGATAATTCCCACGCTATACATCGACGGCGCCAGTGCAAAGAAGAAAAACCGCCCAACCGCCTGCTGCATACTGGCCAGCACACTACTGATGCTGAACAGAAATGGGTTGACAGCGATCACACGCATCATCGACACCGCCAAGTTGCTGGTGCTCTCGTCCAGGCCCGGCGCCACCACATACTTCACCAGCGGTTCAGCAAAGACGATAATCAGGATGCTCGCCACAAAGGTCACAATCGCCAGCAAATTGATCAAGCTCGAGCTGAGTTCCCATGCTGACTTCTTGTTGCCTTTACTGAGCCGCTCGTTAAAGACAGGGATGAACGTTACACTCAATGCGCCGCTTACCAAGATGAAGAACATAAAGTCCGGAATGGTAAACGCCACTTTGTAGGCGTCGATTGCCGTCGGATAGGTGTCGTAATAATAACTCAGCAACAGTTTCTCGCGGTACAGGCCTAAGATATTGGCAACCAACGTCGAACTGGCCAGCAGGCCCGCCGCCAGCCCAATACCCATACGCACATTCGCGCGTTCTAAAAATCGATTGACCATTCTGCGGTTATTATAGTGGGTTGCAACAGATAAAAAAAGGCTGCGGCTTTGTTGCAAGAATAAACCATATATAGCATAATATACGAAGCTACCAGCTCTGACACAATGTGGCCCTTAGCTCAAGCCGGAACAGGAGGCTCTACATGGAAGGTGCGTTCGAAATAACGAGACGGGCGTTCGACATCCTGGCCGAGCTGATGGAGGGTGATCGTACCATCGGCATGACCGGGTTGCAGCTGTGCGAGGCACTCAGTATTCCAACCGGCACGATCCATCCAACGATGGCGCGCCTCGAACGGAGTGGGTTTGCCGAAAGCCGCTGTGAGGGCGAGCCCTTCCCTGGCGCCAAGAGCGCACCCGACTCGCAACCAATTGGTCGACCCAGCCGTCGTTTCTACCGCATCACTGGCGGCGGCCGAACAGCTGCGGCCGCCTGGCGGCAACAGCGTAGCCGGGCGGGTGGCCCTGACTGGAGCGTTCTGCCCAAGCTGGCCTGAGAACGCAGGCCGTGGGCAGCAGCTACTTTGCTGCCCACGGCCTGCCACACAAGTTATCGTATGTATTTATGCACATTTATTGACTCATCAGATCTCCATGTACTAAGCTAACTGCTGCATCCCTTATCCGCAGACAACAGAAGGCGCGTGATGGACACAACTGCACGTAAGGTGCTCCACCTGCTCAAGACTGTTGATCCGAAGGCCGGACTTGAGGTCGGACGAATCGCTCGCATGCTTGGACTGAGCATCAGCGAGGTTTGCCGGGCGCTGGAAGGCATCAATCATCTCGTGGACAAGCGAAGTGGAAAGAAGGGATTTGGCGAAGCAACGGCGGCTGCGCCGCAGACCCCCAGTCCGTGCTTTTACCGTGCCAACGGACTGGGCAAACAGACCCCAACCTACAGGGATTAGACCGCTCTGACCACTCGGCAACTTGCCCCGAGCGGATCGTACAACACTCGATCACTATCCAGAAACGAGGTGTCTACATGAACAAGCTGCGGAAGTTGGATCTCGGCGTGCTGGAGATCCTCCGAACCGGGCCTCAACTGACAGGCATGACTGCACGGGAATTGTCAGCAACACTGGGCCAGTCCGTCGGCAAGATCCTGCCAGCCATCGACAAGGTGGCCGGCCTCGGCTTTCTGGAAGCTAGGCGGGACAGAGAGCTCTTCCCCAGCGAGGGTGGCATGTCATCCGTACGCCAGCCAGGGGAGGATTGCAAGCGCTACTACCGCCTCACTGCGGCCGGCAGGGCAGCCTTGCTTTCTGCCAGAACCAGCTAGCGGCTACGAAGCACTCACAGGCCCGGCGGCATATCATTTGCCCCGGGCCTGTCAAACTCTTCTTCTGCAAGCTTATGTAAGCACTACTTCTTTTGGCAGTACGGTATCGGCCAGCAGCTTGCTGACTTCTTCGCCTTCGATTGTTTCTTTCTCGAGTAATGCGTCAGCCAGCTTTTTGAGCGGCTCAGGGTTAGCGCGAATGACGACTTCTGCCCGATGCGCGGCCTCTTTAATGAGGCTCTGTACTTCGCTGTCGATAATTTTGGCAGTACCTTCCGAATATGGCCGGTCGTGCACCATGCGGTCCAGCATCATGCCGCCCTCGTCCTCGTGGAAGACTTGATCGCGCAGCGTGGTGCCCATGCCCTGCTCGATAATCATGTCGCGGGCAATCTCGGTAGCCTTTCGCAGGTCACTGCCAGCACCTGTCGTCACGTTCTCCGAGCCGTACTCCAGCTTTTCAGCTATACGGCCGCCCAAAATACGTGCCAGCACATCCTTAAATTCTAAAATTGAAGTGTAGGCGCGGTCCTCGGGCGGCAAAAACCACGTCACGCCGCCAGTACCACCGCGCGGGATGATCGTCACCTTGTGCACCGGGTCAGAGTGCGGCAGTACATGACCCACGATGGCATGCCCTGCCTCGTGATACGCAGTGAGCTCTTTTTCCTTCTCGGTCATGACGCGGGCTTTGCGCTCCGGGCCAATAGCGACCTTTTCGAAAGCTTCGGTGACATCGCGGTTGGTAATATGTTTGCGGTTATGACGCGCCGCAATGATAGCCGCCTCGTTGGCGATATTCGCCAGGTCGGCACCTGAGCTGCTTCGCGCTCCCTGCGCTCTGGCAGGGTAATGGTCACGCGTCGGTCGAACCGGCCAGGGCGCAACAGCGCAGGATCTAGCACGTCGGCACGGTTGGTCGCGGCCAGCACAATCACATTGGTGCGAGCGTCAAAGCCATCCATTTCAACCAAGATCTGGTTCAGGGTTTGCTCGCGCTCGTCGTGTCCACCGCCCATGCCGCTGCCGCGCCGGCGGCCAACAGCGTCAATTTCGTCGATAAAGATAATACACGGCGCGTTCTTCTTCGCCTTGGCAAACAGGTCGCGTACACGGCTGGCGCCCACACCGACAAACATCTCGACAAATTCCGAACCCGAAATGCTGAAGAACGGCACCGCAGCCTCGCCAGCCACCGCCCGCGCTAACATGGTCTTACCAGTACCCGGAGGACCAATCAGCAGCACGCCCTTGGGGATTTTGGCGCCCACATCCAGGAATTTCTTGGGGTTCTTCAAAAAGTCAACGACCTCGACCAGATCTTCCTTGGCCTCTTCGTTGCCCGCCACATCTTTGAAGGTAATCTTGTCTTTCTCATTGCCATACAGCCTGGCCTTGGACTTGCCAAATCCCAACGCCTGATTATTCTGCCCCTGAGCCTGACGGAACATGAACAGGAAGAACGCGCCAAACAGGATCGTCGGCAAAAAAATGCTCGCCAGATTCCACAGCGTAGTGCCGCCATCGGAGGGCTTCTTGACGTCGATCTGCGCCTTGGCGTCGTGGCTGAGGCCTTGCTCGTAAATACTGCTGCCGTTTTCTTTGTAAGCTCGCTCGCTCGCGTGGCCCTTATCCTGATCGCTCATGGGTGTAATCAGCAGTTCGTCACCCTGAATCTCTATCTTGGCTATCTCGCCACTGTTAGCCTGACGGATCACGTCTGAAAGCGGCACGTCCTTAAGGTTTTGTTGCGGTGAATACACTGCCCACAATATCAGGGCAAGCACAATCAGCATTGCCCAAAAAACAGTATTGCGCATGAATTTGCTCGGTTGTTTCGGTTTCAAGATAGCTTCCTCTTTTAAAAGTTTGGTCCGCTCATGGGGCCCAGCATTATTTTAGCTTACCATGTCTGGGGCCGGCTCGACAATTACCTGAGCTGTACTTGTACGGATTTGCCAGTGTGCATCAAGTTGAAAAATCTTACCAGGTTTTGCGACCTTACAATACAGCAGTGCACGCTCGATCAGAGGCCGTGGCGTTGATTTTCCCCTGCAGCGTCGTAAAACCGCCTGTAGCAGTTCATGTGCGACGTCACATGGGAGCATGCACAACTGATAGCGGGGGAGTGAAGTGCTGGTTGCCGAAGGTGCATAATCCGTGAGCCAGGTATCGATTTCATGATCGATAAGGTCCGTCAAAAAGTTTTGTCGCACAATATATCGATACAACATATCTTTTTGTTGTTCGTCGCATTGCGTCAATACGGTGTGGCGCACGTAGTTCCGACGGTATCGTTGATCCTGGTTGGTGCTGTCCTCGCGCCACATGAGATGATGCTCGGCCGCATACTGCAGCAGGTTCGCCTTTGGCACGTCCAAAAGCGGCCGCAGCAGACCGACCTGTGAGCGTAGCGAGCTCAACCCGCGCCAGCCGGTACCACGCAGCAGGTTCATGATTGCCGTCTCAAGCACATCGTCGCGGTGATGCGCAGTCACGATGGCGGAAGCGTTGTATTTCTTACGCATATGTCGCAAAAACTTGTAGCGTTCCTGGCGCGCCGTTGCTTCGTCCGTGCCTACTCCGAGGTGAAGTTCAGTATACTCCAACGCTAGATTGTGCGACATTGTATACCGCTGTACTAGCATGCGATCAAGTCGCGAATCTGACCGCATGCCATGATCAACATGCGCCACCACCACCGTAGTGCCAGCGAGCCGGCGCATCATATCCAGCAACACCATCGAGTCCACTCCTCCGGACACTGCCACGACGTACATTCCTGATGGTATTTTTCCTTCCAGCATCATCTGTTATTACACCGCACAAACAGATACAGCGCAAGGTGTTATACTGAGACCTATGCAACACCTCTATATGATGCGGCACGGCCAAAGCGAGGCAAACGCCCATATGGTCATCGCTGGTTCACACGATTCTCCTCTCTCTGAACTTGGCCGTCGGCAAGCTACCTATGCCGGCCAGACTGCCAAAGAATTTTTTCCGTTTGATTTGATTGTGACCTCGCCCATGAGTCGAGCCGTGCAAACAGCCGAGATTGTGGCCGAGCAGCTGGGTTATCCTCGTGACCGTCTGCTCGTGCTTGAGGAGCTCCGCGAACGGAACCTTGGCGACGTCGAGGGCAGAGATTATCGCCACGCCCCACAACATAATGGCAACTACGAAGACGCCGAGAACGTCCCCGGCGTCGAACCTATCGAGAGCCTATACGCCCGCGCGAGTCACGTGCTTGAAGTGTTGCGCGCCCGTCCCGAGAAACGCGTGCTGGTAGTCTGCCATAATGGCTGCGGCCGCATGCTGGAAACCGCCTGGGCAGCAGATACGCCCATGGGTATGTACAAGCGGCCTCGCATGGAGAACGCTGTGTTCTATCAGCTTTCTTGAATCAAATCGTTTGAAAATCGGTTTCAGCAAGCAGCGGCAAGATCCGCAGCGCGCTTTGTACCACTTTTGACGTGTTGTCTACTTTTGGCCCAAAACTGTCTAATTGATCGACTGGCACCCAAGTGTAGTCAGCATATTCATCCTGGTTCAGCGCCACATCGCCGCCCGTATGCACCGCGATATAGTGTGGCAGCACCATGCTATTGCCGTCCTTTTTGCGGTACAGCACGTTATAACAGCTGAGTTTCGGTGCGACCTTTAGGTGAAAATCCGCGCCTACCTCCTCATCTTTCTCTCGTTTCAGGCCAGCTACCAAATCTTCATCAGTTGTTTCCAACTTGCCGCCAATGAGCGACCAATAGTTATCAAAATCGGCTTCGCCCTTCCGGCGCGCAAACAGCACTGCCTGGTGGTCGGCTGAAAACACGACAATCTTTTGACAATACTGGAAAAGATATTGGCTAATCATGATCATCAGTATAACAAACCATATAAAAAAGACCGTTGCGGTCCTTCAAAAGGGTGTTGCTCCGGCGGGGCGACGAGTAGTGGCTCGATCGCCCCGCCGGTAGAGAGGGTCAGGGGGAGGATGTGGGAGTGGTGGGGGTAGCGGTGGCCCGCCGGTTCTGGTGCCAGGCGACGATGCACAGCGTGCCGTAGACCGCCAGGCCCAGCAGCAGGAACAGGACGGCCACGACGGCGGACAGGTGCACCAGCATCCAGGCCATCATCGGCACGATGCCCAGCGCTGTCACGAGGCAGAGGTACCATCCCGGCGCCGACTCCTCCTCCCGGTTGGGGTCGGCAGAGTCGAGCTGGCGGTTGATGCGCCAGTACCAGCGCATGTGGTTCCGGAACCAACCGCGGCCGTCGCGCTTGATCTGCCTGCAGCAGCGGCCGAACGCCGCCAGATTCTCCCGCTGCGCCATGAACGTAGCAACGGGCAGCACCAGCAGGACGAACAACACGGCCAGAAGATTGGAGAAGACGAAGTTGCTGAGCAGCGCCAGGCCGAGCAGCGCCGCGATCACGAACCGCGACACCTGGATACGGCCATCGTCAGTAGTCGACATCTGGCTGAAACCTCTCTCTAAAGTCATGGGCGGATACGCCCAATGGGGTACGCTCTCGGGTAATAATAGAATCCACCTCGAGGAGCAGATTATATTTTAGTACAAATACACATAAATGTCAATGTCTCTTACCAAATTGTACATATCCTACCGGGGTAAGCTACGCACAACTTGGTAGCAGCGACAGGAATTGAACCTGTGACCTGAGGCTTATGAGTCCTCCGCTCTAACCGACTGAGCTACGCTGCCATAGACAGCGGTATTGTAACAGATTGAGCGGCGCTTTGCTAGCCAAGGACTTTCATTTTGACATATCCTGGTGTTTACTACGAAAGGACCTGGGCACTTGAGAGAAGGGCGAGCAAGCCATGTCGTACAAAGCCACAGTCCAGCGTCGTCGCGGGCCAGTCACCTACGCCCTCATGAGCAAGGAGGTACGATCGAGCGGACGAACTGTCACCATCTATTTCTGGGATACTGGCAGTAGAGAATTGCCAACAGGCTACAAGGTAGTCGAGACACTGCGCGGTCCGGACATCCCGGATGATCGGTTGGTGGAGATGGCGCGTCTGATGGTGCAGCGGCTGGATGATGTCACTCCTGCCAGGGCTGCCCGTACCGTCGCCGAGCTCGTCTGGCGTACGCGCGGCCTCAGCCTGGCCCAACGGACCGAGCTGGAGCAGCGCATCCTGCGCCAGCTGCCGGCCTAACCATCCCCGGCCCAGCCTAGATACGGAAATTGTCTGGCTGCGGCCGGGTGATTTCCATATCTGAGCTTATCTTTGACATATCTGTTCGCCCTATATAAAATAGAGCGTAGCTAGTAGCAAAAATAAACAGCACTATGATACTCCCCTTCACGGGTGGGCCACGATCCACAAGCATCTTGGCCGCAACAGGTATAGCAAAATCTGTGAGCGACCTATCTGTTGCCGTTGTCAGCGCAGCGGTACTGTTTTTATTCGTACTGATACTAGGCACTGTCCTGGCGCAAAGATCCGCCCGCTTCAAAAAGCCATTGTTCACACTCATCGTGGTTGTAGTGGTCGCCACGACACTGGCTATCAGCGGTGCGACGCTGGTCATGAACTTTAACTCTCCTGTGGCTGGCCCCGTGCGCTGGGCAAGCGATTTCCAGATATGGGCATGCGATAATCAGTTGAATCTGCGTGATCCGCGTGGCGTAACCAATCGCATTGGCACGCCCACGCTTTTCGAACAAAACGACAACCGCATCCACTACGAAGGCACGCCCATCAACCTGCCTGGTGACGCATCGCTGGGCAACTTCATGCAGGCCGTGGGTGGTGACGTGAGCGATAACACCCTCGCGGTGCCCCTCAATGACGACAATGGATTTCTGGGCACACCGAATGCCCCCGAACAATTACTTCCCTACTTGGCAACCAACAAGGATGGCTCGTATGCGCATTTCATCACCGGCAATTTGTGCGGCGATGCGGTATCAGCAGTGCAGACGTTTGTATACCACTACAATCCCGCTACTCACACCTTTGTCCAAACAAAACTTGACCATCCTGCCGCTTACGAACTAAGCCATACCGATCAAATCCCGCCCGGCGACTGCGTCATTATGGAATTCGCCCCGCCACAGGACCACACCGACCATTTGTGTCCAGGCTATGGCCTGCGGGACCGCGACCGCTGCACCGACTTTGGGGTGGTTGCCGATAAAGTAGCAAGCTGTGATCTTCAGGAGCTTCGCTGATGCACATTGATCCACCCTTGCTCACCCTGGTGATAGCCGCCGCGTTGGTCAGCGCCCTCAACCCCTGCACCATTGGTGTCCTGACTATGCTGATTAGTGTGGTGCTTGGTGGGGGGCACCGGACGAGCCGCATGTTCTGGCTGGGGCTCACCTATATCGTGCTGCTGATGACAACATCGCTCGTGGTGGGTGTGCTCGCGTTTTACCTCATGCACAATGTGCCGCCGATTGCCGGAGAATATAGTGCGATTGGGATCGGACTGTTGGTCGTTGCCGCAGGACTGGCAGAGATCAAATACTACCTGTGGTACGGCCAAGGATTTGGCCTAAGGCTCGGGCCACGGGCTACTGCCTATGTGTTGTCGCTGACCAAAGGGCATATGTCGTTCGCACGCACGGCCTGGCTGGGCATGGTCACCGGTATTGTCGCTTTGCCGTGTACGGGCGCGGCATACATGGCCATTATCAGCATTATGCGTAATGATTTTAGCTATACATCGCTCAGTCTGATCGGCCTGTACAATTTGCTGCTGGTGCTGCCCATGGTCCTGCTGGTGGGCGTGGTGGCAAGCGGTTATCGGGTCAGCGCGGTCCAGCGCTGGAGAGAAGCCGCCAAAGGCCGTATGCGCCTGGGCACAGGGCTGTTACTGATCATGCTGGGCTGGATTATTATACTGACCGCTAACGGCGTACTAAACTTTGGATAGGACTATGCAGACCATCATTGTCAAACGCCGGCCGAACCATACCGAACCATACGATGAGCGCAAGGTGTATGCGAGCATCTACGCTTCGTGCCTGGCCGTGCGCACCCCATCGGGTGAAGCCGAACTCACCGCTGATCGCGTCTGCAAAGACCTCGTCCCCTGGCTCAGCAAAAAGGCCGAGGTAACCTCCAAGGACATCCGTCTGCGCGCCGCCCGCCATCTGGAGGCCTACAACGTTCAAGCGGCATACATGTACAAACATCACGGCATACTCTACTAGAAAAGGAAACAGCACTATGGCAAAACAAACATACGATTACGATCTGATAGTCCTCGGCAGCGGAGGCGGTGGCAGTGTGGCAGCGCTCATCGCAGCCGGTACGGGCAAGCGCGTGGCCATGATCGAACCTGGCGAAATGGGCGGTGAGTGCCCAAACTATGCCTGCGTGCCAACCAAGGCTTTGCTGCATGCCGCCGGCATTTACGATGCAGCCAAGCATGCTGAACAATTTGGCATCCGCTCGGGGACACTTACCTACAATTATCCATCGCTGAAGGCCTGGAAGGACCTGGCCGTAGCCCGTACTGGCACAGGTGAGGGCAAACGACTGTACGAAGCCGAGGGTATTAAGGTCGTGGAGGGCGAGGCACGCTTTATCAGCGATCACGAAATTTCGGTCAATCGCCGCCATCTGACTGCCCAGCATTTCCTCGTCGCCACCGGCAGCCATAGCTTTATTCCGCCAATCGAAGGGCTGCAAAAGGCGGGCTATCTCACCTTCAAGGAAGCGGTCAACGTCACTCGACCACCCAAGTCGCTGTTCATCATCGGCGCTGGCTCGGTCGGCTGCGAATTTGCCGAGCTGTTTGCCATATTCGGCACCAAGGTCTACCTGACTGACATCACGCCACGTATTCTCTCCAAAGAAGACGAGGAAGTGAGCGAACTAGTACGCAGCACATTCGAAACCGAGCGCGGCATGGAAGTACTGACCAATACAAAGGTCCTGCGCGTTGTCAAAGAGGGCCTGGCCAAGCGCGTCTATTTCCAGCAGGGAGCGCACGAAAAGTCGGTCAAGGTCGACGAGATCCTGGTTGCCACAGGCAAACTAGCCACTGTCGATATTGGGCTCGAAAATGCGGGCGTCGAATTCACCCCACGCGGCATCAACGTCAACGAACAACTACAGACGACTGCTAAAAACATCTACGCCGCTGGCGATGTGATTGGCCCGTACAACTACACCCACACTGCCATTTACCAAAGCCGCGTGGTGGCGAACAACATCCTGCAGAAGCAGAAAATTTCTGTCGACTACCGCGCCGTGCCACGCGTGATCTTCCTTAGTCCAGAAGTCGCCTCGGTTGGTCTGACCGAAGACGAGTGCATCAAGCGCGACATGCGCATCAAAAAGGCCATTGCGCCCGTCGCCATCATTGGCCGGGCCAATACCAGCAACATCGACAAAGGGCTCGTAAAGGTCATGGCCGATCAAAAGGGCGTGCTGATCGGCGCGAGCATCGTCAGCCCGCGCGCTGGCGAGATGATTCACGAGCTAGCGCTGGCCATCCAGGTAGGGCTGACTGCCGCCGATGTTGCTGGCACCATTCACGCCTTCCCCACCTGGTCCGAGGCAGTCCGCGTTGCCTGCAGCCGGGTCGCTCGCCTATAATAGGTACTATGAAGCCGCCATATTCACCCAAGCAAGTTGTGTACCGCGATGTACTGTCGACCATGCTCAATAAAATGCCGTCGCATACGTGGGATGGCTTGATTACATTTGCACCATTGTTTCATATTGACCTCGAGGACGAGACGATGTTCCGCATCCATCTTAATGAACAGATAGCCGCAGCTGCCGAGGGGCTGAAGCGTGAGGGCGAACCCTGGCCACATGATTTTGAAAAGTTGGCAGAGCTCATTGCGGTCAAGATTCCTGAACTAACATAATGCCAAAAAATAGTGCAGGATGGGGCACGTGGCGTACGTTGCCCCATCCTGCGCAGTCGAGCTAGTCGTCAGCCAGCTGCACTCCCTGCGCCCGCAGCGCCGGCACCAGAGCGCTCGACACTTCCTGGCTGGTGATTTGCCAGCCGCAGGTCAATTGCTCGGCAGTGAGCCGGCGCAGCAGTGCGGTCGAGCAGAGTCCTAGCCGGGCCATCGCCACCCACAGGCTGTTGGTGATGCCATCAGAACGCTGCAGGTTCTGCGCCGTCAGGCTTCCCAGCTTGTGCACCGAACAATCCTTGAAGCCCCCGGCGTGCTGGAGCATCAGCATGATCAGGTCGCTGAACTGGTCGAACACTGTCACGCGGTATTCGGTGGCCATTGCCGCCCACACCGCGCCGACGCGCACCCGCTCCAGATCACGTACGGCCTCCACACCCAACTGCTTCAGGCACCCCGGCACATCATCGCGCGCCATAAGCTCCTCCGTGGTTAGACATCGGGTTTATATATGATTGCTTATTTCCGGTGTCTGTGTCAATAAGGGATAGGCGGAGAGTATACCGTAACGACATGTAATCGGTTTGGATCCTCTAAATTCCGGGCGCAGCCTACCTCAATCGTTAGCAATGAGAAGTTTATTAGATACTAATTCAACTATGAACTGACAAAGTCAGGAGTGTAGCTTCAACCCATGCATAATTTTGTCGAACGTCTTACGATCTGCCCTAATTGCTATCCCAACAATCTCAAATGAGTCGTCGGTGAGCATCTTCACTGCTGCACGATTGTCACTGTCATTAAAAGTCTTGAACATGCCCTCGGTATAGATTGCTGACTGGACGCCACGACTTAACGCCCGATTTTTGGTACGTATAAGATGGTCTGCGCTTGCTTCGTAAACAACAATAGGCTGGCCAATAAGCGCCAGATATTTATTACCGGAGGCATCCTCGTAAGTCTCGCCGATACTTGCGGGTGCAGATGCCGCGATGCCCGTTGCCAAGAACGCTGTCACGTTCAGTTTTTGCCAATCGAGTAGATCGCTTCGGATAGCTATTCCTACTTTCGTGTCGTGCATATTAGTCGCCCACACTCTTAAGTTGTTTCGGCTCAAGCATCAGGACAACGGCACGTCTACTGGCGCTTGGCTTATGTTTTAAGCCTTTTGGGATGACTGCGCCTTCGCCCTCGTTCAACTCAATAGCGCCTTTTTCAGTCTCTATAACAATACTGCCTTTGTGTACCAAAAAGAACTCGTCATCCTGATGTGAGTGCCAATGGAACTCGCCTTTGAACGCCGCCGCCCGAAGTACCCAGTCATTCACATAAGCTACGTCTACCGGTGACCAGAAAGTATCACCAAGTTGTTCATCGATTTTATCTAAGTCGTATTTTGTTGCAAAGGAGGAGAGGTTCATATACTTATCCTACCTTAAAATTAGTGAACCGATAGCTACGTGTGCCGATCAACTGCCCGAGATTTGCCAGTATATCTTTTCCGCCTGATTTGCTCCGCAACATTCAACTAATAATGCTTGCAATTTTGTGACAGCATCTTTTATGTAATCGGCTTCAGTATTTTTATTGCCTTCGACAATGAAGAAACAAGTCTTTGATGAACCGCTCACTTTGGTTTTCTCGCACTGGCGTGTCTCTAGCCTGCATATCACTTCGTTGCAACCCTCGTCAATGTATCCGTATTCCCCAGCGCCAATAACTTTTTTCTCAGGAGAACCAAGAGGTGTAAAGTCTTCGGTTCCATTAGTTAGCCTGAGTGCAATAGGCCCCTCTAGCCTGTCCGTATCATGCGCACCCAGTGCAAGCCTGGTTTGCAGGGAAACGATGTTATAGACATCCACAATCGGGTTGATACTCGGCAGATTTCTTCCGGCCAGAATAAGCTCGATGAGATTTTCTGGTGAGGATATGTGCTTACGGTTTGAAACGCCTACGGTGGTATGTAGGTCGCGGAAACCTGTAAGGATTTGATCTTCCTTCAGGTCGGGCCTATCGTCACGAATCTGCTGCATGGTTTCGCCCAACAGCGACGAAATCTTGCCCAAATTAGCCTTTTCAGGGTCAAAGTCTAATACAAAATACGCACCCTTAACGCCGAGCTGCTTTACGTCGTTCGTAACATCAAATTCTAATTCGTCATTTTTACCAAGCCGCATTATCTACTCCTTTGCGCTTTGAGCGTATTCACGCATCTTTACATTTTCTAGTACTGGCGAGCCAATATCAAATCCATGCAAACTACCGGCTTTGCCGCAGCCACCTACGACCACTTCAAGTAAACGGTGGATGCCGTAGCCTGAACTACCGATTGTCAGAGCTGTAACGTCTTTGGGCACATCCGCGAGCCTGCGGTAGCAAGTTGCTAATGTGCCATTAAACAATGTCACCTCTTTGCCTTGCTCAAACCGTATATCTTCTGGTAAGAGAGTCGTTTTTACGTTGTCGAAGTTGTCGATTTGCCACACCTGGCCTCTTGAGCTAGGCAATTCGATTAGCGACTGCTTCTTGGACGGTACTGGTCGGCCTTTCCATAACCAATACGCAGCCAAGGGTAGAAATTCTAAGCTCCGGAATTGAGAATGGTTGATCTTTTCAGCTTCCTCAGCCGTAAGATCGCCCCATTCAACCCCAGCAGCAGTCACCGTAGGCACATCCAAAAGCTCCACCTCGCTAACGATTCCCAAATCGCGGGCCAGCGCCAGGCAATGCCCTTCATACGTGCTAACGACCAGCGCATTGTCGATGCGAAAATAACAAAACGGCGTTCCATTATCCCACTTTTGTTTAACGTCTTCAGCACGTGGCGCAACGTTTACAAGAACGATGTGGTCACGCTTTTTATCGGCTAACGGAAATTTCGTAAGCACATCCAGCTGGTCTAGCAGATTACCCGCCGCTTCAATTGGCGAATACGATTCAACCCCTAGAAATGTCGGCTTCACGCCGAAAAGCGTGTCAAACCGGAGCTCTTGACGTGTTCTGGCTGGCCCATCCGCACAGTCGTTCAGTATCGTTCCTATTACAGTTGCCATCTTACTCACTCCTTAATCTAGACAAATAAAAAAGCCTCCGCTTTCGCGGAGGCTGCTTGTCTTGCTCGTTAGTTAATTTAGGACACGCAAGATTGGCTCCGCGAAGGGCGTGGAGGCATCATCATGTCCATAGCTTGTGGTTTGAAAGTAACCATGTGACGGATTATAGGGAAATTGGACGTAAATAGCAATATATTACTCAATAGGCGTCCCTTAGCGAACGCGGACCCAAGCCTGTTCCCTGTGGGAACAGGTGACTTCCCATTTGATTACAAATGAGAAGTTCTAGTTTTCCGCTTCCGATAGCCTGGTGAGTGTTACGGGTTTTAATGGTTCATCCGGATCATCCCCATCCTCATCAATCGAGAACCACACTTGACCTTTGTAATCCGGATTTAGGATATGCTCTAGCCTCGTCGTGGCAAAGGTTAGTTCTTCGTAGCTCTCACGCAGCTCTTTGGCCAGACGCTTTCTAAGGCGTTTGTGTACACTCTTGTTCTGGACGATCAGCAAGACAGTGGGCAATTCGCCATCTTCGTCATAGCGTGCCCATTCACCGCTACCGGCATAGTCTAGGTACTTCTTAATTCTTCGGATGAGTACGAAGAACGGCTGACTATCCTCAAAAATATCAAGGAAGAATCCCTTCTCGCCTTTACTGGTTTTAATACGAATGTAGGCATCTTGGAGCGGGGCTGGAAAGAAATCATATTTTTCGTAGCTTAATTGGCTTTTAGTGAAGTAGTTTAGTTTACCCTGTGCCGGGTAGAGGGCTTTGAGGGCAAGGTAAATGTTCACCATATTCAAGCAGTGCTCAATAAACCCTTCGGACACATCCTTGTCTTTGTAGATACGTTTGATGTTAATTGGCTCGTCTGGTTTGCGGTTCGTGTTGGCTTCGAGCGCTCGCGCACCTTTCGATAGTAGATAGTATGCTGCCGGTTTGCCTTTGAGCTTGTATGACTTGTCGTAGCGTTTAGCGACAAGTTCTTGGTCTTCGAGTATCTTGAGGCGTTTTTGAATGAATTTGCTGTTTTTCTTTTCCTGGTGTTTGGCTATTTGTTCACTGCTTGCAAACCTGAATCGATATAGCAGTTGTAATACTGCTACTTGTTCTTGATTTAGCTTTTTACGGTATTTTGGTTCTGGCTTATTAGTAATAGTTGGTTGAGTATTGTCTGTCATTTAGGTTTGTAGGTATTACTGGTTATTAGATTTAGATTAGATGTTTTTATGTATGTAGTTTTTGGATTGGCTTATGAGTTATATGTATTGTGCCTACCCCTCCTACTCCTATATTTATATAGAAAGGATAGGATACTACATAGCTATCTTAACAGATATGTAATCACTGAGTAGATTGGGTATCGGGGGAGTACCTTTTATTGCAACCTTAAGCCTTACTCTCAGGACTTAACCCCTTAGTTCGGCTGCCCCAAGTGTTAAAGCGCTATAATATCCATATGACCAATCCCAAGAAAAAACCATTAACCGACGAAGAACGCCAAGCCTTCATAGACAAGCTACCGCCGGATCAAGTTAACCCGAAAGCCCAAGTAACCTTTGAAGATGCTATCGCACGCGCCGCGCAGCCGCAGCGATCAAAACCGGAAATACCGGATTCTGGCGATGGTTATAACGGTAAACAAACTCGTTCACATAAGACTGAAGATACTTCGGACTCACGCAGTGATACGTCCCATCAATAGAACGTTTTAGTTGGCCCCAAAAGCCTTCGATAGTATTGGTGTGTACGCCAGCTCGGACATACTCTAGCTTGGAGTGATTGACGAATTCGTGATCGAACTGCCGACGCACACGGGTATAGATACGGCTTTCGTCGCTATGTACGACCGTGCCAACAGCAATACTTGAGCGCAGAAATGGCAGAGCTATGGTTGCATCTGCTTGCTTGGTAGCCAGAGCCTTGATCTGCCCGCTATCTTTTTTCTTTTCAACAATGCCAATGACGGCCGTCTTGTTGTCGAACATGCCCTTACGGCGGTGCTTGCCGCCGATGTACGTTTCGTCCACTTCGGCAATACCAGACAGCAGATTGCCGCCTTGCTGCATGAGAATGCGTACCTGCTTCGCAATACGCCAAGCGGTTTTATAGGTGACGCCTAGGTGTCTCTCAACTTCTTTTGCCGATACACCGTTCTTGGCTACTGAATACAGGTAGATAATATAGAACCAATCACGGATCGAGGTAGAAGATTTATGAAAGATGGTATTAGCAAGCGGGTGTATTTGATTGCCGCAGTCTTTGCACTCAAAACATTTACGAGTTTTAACACGGTAGTAGCCAGGGTTGGCGACGCCGCACCTCGGACAGGCGGGCATGTCGCCGTAAGCTTGCTCGAACATGTAGTTTAGACACGTATCGTCATCGGAGAATTGCTGGTTGAACTGGTGAATGGTGTGCCTCATTACTTACCAGTGTATTACAGAGGTTACATGTTGTCAAGGGATAGTATCGGGATAGGCGTACCCGGGCTCATTCCTCCTCCAAACAACACCTGCGTTCCCCGCAGACTGAGCCGCTGCTTGCGGCGAGGGCCGTTGTGCGGAGGAGGAATGAGCCCGGGTACGCCTAGAAAAATCTTAGACTGTTTCAAAAAAAGAAAGACCTATCTCGAAAGATAAGTCTCTCTTCTTGGTAGCGGGGGCTGGATTTGAACCAGCGACCTGATGGTTATGAGCCATCCGAGCTACCGAGCTGCTCTACCCCGCGGCAACAAACGTTTGTTTGAATCATCTGTTATCATACCTTGGGCTGGGAGCTTTGTCAATTGTGAGCTGGCATGCCGCGATGGCACTTACAGCCGCAGAACGTCACGTTTCCCGTGAGAACGAAGTGATTCTGAGGCGTAAGTGCCATCGCGGCATGCCAGCTTAGAGCGCTCAACAAGCTGCATCCAGTTGAGTTCAAGCGATGCCCGGTCACGGCAGCCTCGAAAGCACTGCGCCGCCAAACAGGCGGCTCTGTTCAATGCGGGAAACGTGACGTTTCTCGGTTGCCGTGACCGAACATCGCCTGAACCGCCTTATCCCTTATTTCCAAACAAAAAATACATCCACTGCTGAAAATTGCTGCGCTTTTCAATCGGCGTCGTGGGCGTCGTCTGTGATGGCGATGTGTCGGTCACTGTAGTCGGCGGCAGCACCAGTAGTTTCTCGCCAGGATTTGCCTTGCCCAAATGATCTCGCGCGGCAAGCTCCAGATACTCATTGCTGTTGTAATACTGGCTCTCAAAGCTCAGCGTCTGGTTCTCCAATTGCTGAAAGTCTATCCGTTGCGCTAGCGTATCCACCTGCTGCTGCAGTAGAAAATTTTGCTGAATCGCGCCCACCGTTCCCCACACCCAACTTACCGTGACGAGCAGCGCGACAGCCAGTACGCCGTTATTCAACGTCAGATGAGGGCGAATGTTGTGTAGCATGTTTTTTTGTGTGTAATTGGTTTCTATTTCCAGTGTATACCGCTCTGTAACAGATAGCAACTGGGGTTACTGGTCCTCAGCCAGCAATCGTAGCAACACGCCATTCGTCCAACCAAAACCGTCCTGCAGTGGATATTCCCCGCCACCCCCCGAGGCATTGCCAGTATCTACCACGTTGTACTTTTCGACTATCTTGCCCCGCGTCTTGAAAATGGCGAGATTGGTCGCGATCCAACGCTTCTTGATCTCATTGGCCAGCTCGTTGTAGCCGTAGTTGCGCAGGCCCTGAATAGCCATCCAGTGCATCGGTGCCCAGCCATTCGGCGCATCCCACTGTTGGGCCGTGAAGGCTGTGGTAATCATCAGGCCGCCATCTTTCAGGAATTCTTCGCGGAGGGTTTTTACCACGCTCGCTGCTTGTTCATTGCTGGCAATTTTGGAGTACAAAGGGAAGACCGCCGCAAGCGTTTTGCGATATGTAAAATCACCCGCCAGGAAGTCGTAATCAAAGTAAAATCCTTCGCGCGCCGAATAGCAATAGGTGTTGATGGCATTGATGCGTTGCTGACGAAGCTTTCGATATTTTGCCGCCAGCTTGCCTTGCTTCACTATTGAATACGCGTCAGCGATGGTCTGTTCCAGATCTGCCAGCAAGCAATTCAGATCAACTGGCAAGATGTCGGTCGTATGGATGGTATGAATGTGTTTACCGTCCTTGAACCAACGTGACGAAAAATCCCACCCCGATTCCGCCCCGGCGCGCAGGTCAAGGTACACTTGGCTGGGGATACGATCGTGCGCCTGGTGTGCCGTCTCGATATCCTCTTTGTACGATTCAGGGCGTGGTGTACGCTTGTTGTCGTAATAGCGGTTCAGAATCGAACCATCCGGCAATAGTACCGTACGCCGAACGGCTGGTCGCGTCGCGTCCAAATCCTTGGCGCCCTTCATCCAAAACCGATACTCCACCAGCAGGTACGGCAGGTATCGGGCTAGCGTCAGCTTGCCATGATCTTCCGCCAGCAGGCGCACCATGTGCGAAAAAAACGGCGGCTGCGACCGGCTCAGAAAGTATGTGCGATTGGCTGTTGGAATATGGCCGAGCTTGCGCAGCATAAAGGCGTAATTTTTGATCATACCGTCGATCAGATCATAACGCTTGGCCGTGGCCAGCCCCAGCATGGTAAAATACGAATCCCAATAAAACTGCGCGCCAAACCGGCCGCCGGGCACAATGTACGGATATGGCAGCGCAATGAGCGAGCCGCTATTTTTGTATGCGGTGCGGGTGAGCACATCCCACAGCTCGTTGATGTGTTGCTCGATAGTGTTTTCTGGATTGGTGTGGTAATTGGCCGGCTGCTGAGCAAGGTAGTCCTTGAAATACTTGGCCACAAAATCATGGAGGCTAAAGTGAGGATTGTCGCGTTGCGCTTCATAATCCTTCAAAATCTTGCGTAACCGTTCAGCCGGCACTTGGTCAACAAATGTCATGCCATCGGCATGGATACGGCGCAATTGGACATCAGCAAATAACTCACCCAGTAGTTCGTCGGGTGAGGCTTTTGGCCGCGCAAGACCAGGCCCCAGATTGGTCATCTGAGCCTTAAGACGTCTGTTACGGAATTGGGAGAGCGGCCATTTCATACGAGGAGAGCTGTTGCCTTAGAAGCCTATTATAGCTAATAGATGCCAGAGCGGATAGACGCCCAGAGCCGAGCACACAAATCGTAGCAAAACAGAGGTCAGTTTGTTATACTAAACTCAGTTACAAGGGATACGGGGCCATAGCTCAGTGGTCAGAGCAGGCGGCTCATAACCGCTTGGTCGCTGGTTCAAGTCCAGCTGGCCCCACCAGGAATTTATTATGCAACATAGCTCTCTCAATCACACTGCCGCGAGTGCTACACTTCACTGCCTCACCGGCTGCGCCATTGGCGAGGTGGTCGGCATGGTAATTACCACCGCGGGCAACTGGCCGGCTGCACCGAGCGTAGTGCTTTCAATTGTGCTGGCGTTTGTGTTCGGCTATTCGCTGAGTATGCGGCCGCTGCTACGGCATGGTCTCGAGCCGAAGCGAGCGTTGAGATTAGCGCTGGCTGCCGATACCTCATCCATTGCCACCATGGAGCTCAGCGACAATGCCTTTATCCTGCTCGTGCCCGGGGCGATCAATGCCGGACTGAACACGGCGCTCTTTTGGCTAAGCCTGGGCGTATCGCTGGTGGTGGCCTACGCCGTCGCCTTTCCGGTGAATCGTTACCTCATTGCGCACGGCAAGGGGCATGCTGTGGTGGAAGAGTATCATCAGGGCCACCACGGGTAAGTTGTAGCTATCTGGCTCTTGCAACCTTCCCGAACAAATCAGCTGCGTTCCCCGCAGATGCAGACTGAGCCGCTGTTTGCGGCGAGGCGCGAGAAGCAGATGGCCATACTTGCCGCTCGATAAGTTTAATGTTATTGTACGATCTACGATCATTCGGCCTGCTCCAGGAGGTTTGCTATGCCCAATGGGAATGTCGAGATGCGGCCAGTCAGCGAGCTGCTGTTGAGCTGCACCCTCCGTGTGCGGTACGACCAGCCGCATACGGCGGCCTCCGACAACTGTAAGGCAAAAGCCACCACAGTTGTTGTGGACGAGAACGGCAACCAACTGCCCCGCTGCCCCGACCACAAGGGTCAGGTGCGTCCCGGCGTCACCGGCAAGGTCAGCGAGACCATGCCGTACCACCCGCACTGATCAGCCACGAGGACGGGGTAGCTACCAAGCCACCCCGTCCTCGCATCAATTTTTAAACTTATGAGCCATGCCGATGCTCGGCACCGCGCCGCAGACGGGCGGTCTGATCCTTCAGCACCTCGGCTGCTTTGGCCGCAAAATCGGCAATGGTCTCCAGCTGCGCGCTGTTATAGCGCTCCAGCAGATCCACCATGGCATCGTGCACGGGGCCGAAGAGCTTTTGCACTTCGTCATATCTGCCATGCTCTACCGGCTTGATAATCACCCGGCGCCGGTCTTGCTTGTCGTGCTCGCGATACACAAAGCCCTCTTTTTCCAGCCGATCAACCAGCCCGGTCACCGCTCCGGTGGTCAGCCCCGTGCGTCCAGCCAATTTGCCCGCTGTCATGGGCCCAAAACGGCGGATGATATCCGCCGCTTTATGTTCAGTTGCGCTCAGGCCCATTCGCTCGCCAACTGCGTGGTGGAGCATGATTATCCAGGAGTTAAGCTCTTGCCCCCATGTGTCTAGTTTCTGTACTTGTAACTGGTCCGTAGAATGTTTTGTCACCATACTGCCTTTCCGGTCGAGACTGTAAGTCCACTAATGGTCAATCTATTATATCACTGACGCCCGCGATTTGAAAGCCGATGATTTGTTTATTCGTCCACCCTCGTGCAATCTGCCGCTTCTTGAGCGTGCACGAGGGTGGACATTCCCGTCAGGAGACGGCGGGGGGCGCCTGGTAGACCTTTTGGCAGCCCGCCTGCGCGGCCGCCTCATCCACCAGCTTCTTCAACTGCGAGACCGTGAATCTGCCGTCCACGCTCTGCACTTTGATGGTCGTGCCTTCGGTCATGACGAGCAACAGCCGCTTCTGCCCGCCGTTCCGCTCGCGGACCTGCAGTATCAGCTCGCTGATCTGATCAACAGCCACCCCCTGGCAGTCAATGATCGCGACCGCTCGACCCTCACACACATCGATGGCGATGCGCAGCGTTGGATGATTCACTATGCCTCCCTCTATAGGCGGTAGAAGCTACCGTATTATAAAACAGATCACCACAACGTCAAAAATACTTTCTCAAAATAACGTTGCTTGGCGAGCCTTCTGCTGTCGCCTCCTCAGGCGCTTTTCCAACTGCGACAACTGCGGGTCGATAGTCCGCGGCAGGATCGACTCGCTGAGTTCGGTTATGAACCGGGACGGCTGACGGTCCTCACCGGCGCGCTTTTTGGTATAGATGATATCGAGCTCTTGCTTTGCCCGGGTGACGGCAACGTAAAATAGCCGGCGTTCCTCGTCAAAATCCGCCGGGGCAGTCTTGCGAATGTGCGGCAAAATGCCTTCCTCGGCGGCGATCAGCAACACCTGTTCAAACTCCAATCCTTTGGCGGCATGAATGGTCAGCAGGGTCACAGCATCGGCGCTCGGGTCATAAAAATCATCGCGACGCAGCTGCTCGATATAGTCCACGCATGCGTGTAACCCATCGTCCAGGGCGTCGAATCGCACCAACGTGGCGACAAGCTGCTGCAGGCGCTGCTGTTTGGTTGGTGTATTGCCCAAGCTAAGCTTCTCGATAACCGCTTCTGCGACCTGACTGACGGGCAGTGTCTGATCAACACCGGCCAGCAGCACCTGGACCTGCGCGTCAGTCAAGCCCTTCACCATTGGCAGCGCCGTCGCCTGGCCTAGCCAGCCCAGACTATCAATCACCGCGCGCACCTCCGGCTGTTCATAGGGCGAACCTTCGCCCGCAACCTGGTACGGAATGCCCGAATCGTGTAGTCGCTGCTGCACCACCTTCGCCGCCTGGTGCGTGCGGTACAGCACGGCAAAATCACGAAAGCTTCTGCCCTTTGTCTCTACGCTCGCCTTCATCAGATCGCTGCCGCCGATGCCGCGTTCGATTGTCTGCAGCACCAGGTCTGCCTCGCTATATTCATTGAGCGTCAGCATGGCGCGCACACTTCCCTCGCGATTTGAATGTGCCAGCAGTGCATTGTGCTGCGGGAAAATTGCCGACGCTAGCGCCACAATCGAACGGTCCGACCGGTAATTGGTGTGCAGCTCGACTTCAAAGTGCTTTGGAAAGTCTCGCCGAAACACCGCAAACATCTCCGCCCCAGCACTGCGAAATCCATAGATCGATTGTTTGGGATCGCCAATGACAAACAAATTACCCGTGCCGCGGATCAACTGCAGCAGCGCCCACTGCAATGGACTGGTGTCTTGAAATTCATCGACTAGGATATGCTGGTACCGCGCTTGCCAATTGTCACGCAAGGCCGCATCGTCACGCAGTAACTCATAGGTTTGTCGCAGCAAATCGTCAAAATCAATCAAGCCCTGAGCTCGTAGCTGACTATTGTAGGCATCGGCCATCAGCCCCAGTGCACCGCCTGGCTGGTCTAGTGATCCCTTATAATTTGACACGGCCAACGACAGCTCGCGCAGTGGCAGTCCGCTCAGTTGCTTCGGGCGCGTGAGCTGCCGCAAGATCTGTAGCCGCTGGGCGTCCGTCGCAAAGGTAAACGTTTGCTCTGGTTTCGCGGCCTGCAGTATGTGGAAACCCAAAGCGTGAAAGGTCAAAAACTGCGGAATCGGTACGCCCTTACCCAAAGCTATCGTCACGCGTTCGCTCATTTCGCGTGCTGCTTTGACGGTGAAGGTCAACGCCAAGATCTGCTGTGCTGTGGCCTTGCCGCTGGTGAGCAAGTGCACAATGCGCGCCGTCAGCGTCTTGGTCTTGCCCGTGCCTGGCCCGGCCACGATCAGTACTGGCCCGTCCCCGGTCATCACCGCTGCCCGCTGTTGATCATTCAAATCA
>WNFY01002303.1_pt1 | contig 35005 bp, 31 predicted proteins | sample 5400091 | NCBI WGS metagenome assembly WNFY01 (sample SAMN13153364, study PRJNA577476) | soil metagenome | isolation source: 60 cm soil or saprolite under grassland replicate 1 | place: USA:California | collected 2016-06-15 | reverse complement strand
GGAGACGGCCTAACGAATCAAACCCCAATGCCGGTTAAACGGCCAATAAACAAAAAGCCCCCGCCCGACCAGATTGTCGTCCGGCACCGGACCCCAGTAGCGGCTGTCGTAGCTATTGTAGCTGTTGTCGCCCATGGCGAAATAACCGCGCTCCGGCACGACAAAGGAACGATTTGGCTCGGCCAGATAATTGCCGCCCAAAGCATAGCCGCGATAGGAAGACTTCGCCGCCATGACACGCGCGAAGCCAAAACCCTCCGCGATTTTTCCATCAACGTAGAGAAATGGTGGGGCGATGCGCAGGGTGTTGCCTGGCAAGCCGGCCAGGCGCTTTATGTAAAACGGCGCGCCTATTTCGGGATCTTCACGAATTCCCAAAATGTGGTTTGTGCGAAAAACAAACACGTCGCCACGATGCGGTTTGACGAAATTATAACTGATTTTATCGACGAAGACCTGATCGCCTGTGTCCACGTAGCCGCGCGCGATCACTTCACCGCGCCGGCAAACCCGGCCGGGAAAAACGTTAAAATCATGGCCGAGTGTTTCTGGCGGCGCGTAAACCAAAAATTGCTGATGCTCACAAGTGAGCCGGGAGAATGTGAAAAAGAAGACGAATTTTCTCTGCTCGAGTTGCACGATCTGGTCATTCTCACGCGAGACAACGTTGATATAATTGCGCCCGAGGACGATGAACTCCCCGATCTGCCGCAAAAGATTCGGCGCCGCTGCCGTGGTGGAATGACCGATGATTCCGTTCAAGGTCGGCTGCATCGAGCCAGTCGGAATCTTGAAGGGCTGTAAAAAATACGAGCGAATCCCTACGGCCACGACAATTGCGACCAGAATCACTTCGCAATTTTCCCGCCAGTGCGATTCCCAGGTCACCGGCGCCAGCTTGTGCAATCTTTCGTCGAGCGCTTCAGCCTCGCTTTCAATTCGAGCATGATCGCGTTTTCGCAAGGCCTCTCGCAGGTTTTGTAGCGCGGAGCTCAGCTCTTCTCTTGTCGATGAACTGAGCAGGTCGTTCTTGTAGCGGAGGTACTTTTCGCCATGCCGCAAGAGCAGCTTGCTGTGCTTAATGTAACGCGGGGTAAACATGGCTAAGATCGACAATTATTCTTGCTCTCTGTCATTCCGAGCGAAGCCGAGGAATCTCGTACTGTTATCTGATCAAGAATGAGAGATGTCTCGATGCCGCTCGACATGACAAAAAAGCTCATTGCGCTTTAAGCACCTCGATAAATGCTTCCTGCGGAATGTTGATTCGACCGATGCTTTTCATGCGTTTCTTTCCTTCTTTTTGTTTCTCCAGTAATTTCCGCTTCCGCGTGATATCGCCGCCGTAGCATTTCGCGGTCACGTTTTTTCGCAAGGCTGAAACGCTCTCCCGCGCAATAATTTTTCCACCGATTGCGGCCTGAATCGCAACTTGATAGAGCTGACGTGGAATTACTTCCTTTAACTTCGCCGCGAGCTGACGTCCCCTCGCCTCCGCGCGGTCCTTGTGCACAATAGTTGAAAATGCGTCGACCGGTTCGCCATTCACGAGCAGATCGAGCTTCACCATCTTGGCCGCGCGATAACCGCAGTGCTCGTAGTCCATCGAGCCGTAGCCGCGCGTGGTCGATTTAATTTTGTCGTTAAAATCGACCAGAATCTCGTTCAGCGGCAATTCGCAATGCAACATCACGCGGCGCGCGTCGAGCGTTTCGGTGTGGTCCATTTGTCCGCGCTTTTCCAAAATGAGTTGGAGGATGTCGCCGATATTTTCGTTCGGACAGAGCACGTACGCTTTCACAATCGGCTCGCGAATCTCGGCGATCGTGCTCGGTTCGGGTAAATGCGCGGGATTGTCGATCAAACGGGTGTCGCCCGCCGTTGTCAGAACTTCGTAAACCACGCTCGGACTGGTTGCGATGATGTCCATGTTGTACTCGCGGCGCAATCGCTCCTGGATGATCTCCATGTGCAACAGCCCGAGAAAGCCGCAGCGGAACCCGAATCCAAGCGCGACCGAACTTTCCGGCGTGTAAATAAAGGCCGAGTCGTTCAAGCGCAATTTCGCGATCGCCGCTTTCAAATGCTCGAAGTCGCCAGTGTTGATCGGATAAATTCCGCTGAAGACCATCGGATGAATTTCCTGAAAACCCGGCAACGGTTCGCGCGCCGGGTTACGCTGATCGGTGATGGTGTCGCCGATCTTCATCTCCGCCGTACTTTTGATGTTCGCGATGAAATAGCCGACATCGCCCGCGCTTAGCCGCGATTGCACGAACATCTTTGGCGTGAACACGCCTACTTCTTTGATTTCGTAGCGACCGTCATTGCTCATCATCCTGATCGCCTGGTCCGGCTCCATCTTTCCCGACACCACCCGCACATGGCCGATGACGCCGCGATAAACGTCGAATACAGAGTCAAACACGAGAGCGCGCAAAGTTTCGTCCTTCGGTTTTAGCGGCGCTGGAATGCGATGCACGATTGCTTCCAGAATTTCGTCGATCCCGATTCCCATTTTCGCGCTCGCGTCGATGGCTTCCTCTGCCGGGATGGCGAGGATTTCTTCCAATTGCCGATGGACCGAAGGAACGTCGGCGTTCGGCAGATCGATCTTATTGATGATCGGCACAATCGTGAGCCCTTGTTTATGGGCGAGATGGACATTCGCCACCGTCTGCGCTTCGACCCCCTGCGCTGCATCGACAATCAACAGCGCGCCTTCGCACGCCGCGAGCGAACGTGAAACTTCATACGCAAAATCGACATGTCCCGGTGTATCGAGCAGATTCAGCCGATACGTTTCACCAGACTTCGCGCGATACTTCATCGCCACCGGATGCGCCTTGATCGTGATCCCACGCTCGCGCTCCAAGTCCATTGAATCGAGGAGTTGATCCTGCTTATCGCGCTCGTGAATCGTGCCCGTCCTCTCAAGCAACCGGTCCGACAACGTTGTCTTGCCGTGATCGATGTGCGCGATGATGCAAAAATTGCGCGTCAGCTCAATGGCCATGAAAGCCGCACTATGCGGGTTTGCGCTGGGCAGGTCAATCGATGGGGCCCCTGCGTGTCCCTCAACTCAGGATTTGTCGTTCTCGTTCCTGTCTGATACCAGTCTTGGGCTGCCGCGGCGGTGTTCTGGCGCCGCGGATTTGTCGCTCGCGAAACGTCCGGAGATCGATGTGAAGCAATGATGCGCGGTAATCAGGCAAGCGAAAATACGCGGTCGATTTCCAAGAAAATCCTGCTCGTATCAGGCATCACGGTTTTTTTTCTGCTGCTTTTCCTTGGCCTATTTACGCGCGCCATGACCCGGGAACTGAACCGCGATGAAGGACAATTTATCGCGGCGGGCGCTCTGCTCGCGCGGAATGGCTACCTGCCCTACCAGGACTATCCTTATTTCCATCTACCCAATCTGGCGCTTGTTTTCGCCGCGCTTTTCACCAGATGCGATCACCTTCTTCTCGCTGGCCGTTGTTTCAATGTCGCGTGCGCGTGGCTCGCCCTCGTCCTGGTTTTTTGTCTTACCGCCAACGCCTTTCGAAAGGTTGGGTCGCTGCGTTGGATAATCGCAGGCCTTGCTGCGATCACGTTGTTTGCAAATCGGCTTTTCCGCTTCACGTCCGGACGCGCGTGGAATCACGATCTGCCGGTTCTGGCGAGCCTGGCCGCGCTCGCCGCGCTTCTCTTTTCTGACCGAGAAAGATGGGGCCGATTCTGGCTCGGTTTGGCCGGATTCCTCCTCGGAGCGGCAATTGGGACCCGATTAAGTTTTGCTCCGTTAGTTGCGCCCTTTGCGTTTTTTATTGTCTATCAACGGGCGACTCGCAACCAGCGGCTGCGCGATCTGGCTCTGTTCCTGGCCACGCTTTTCATTGCTCTTGGGCCAACGTGGATTCTCTGGGCGCGCGCACCAACTCAGTTCGTCTTCGACAATTTCGTTTACAACGGCAAGCTCAACCGCATTTACCAAGCGAGCATCGGTACGCACGGCGTCTGGTTGTCTCGAAGACTGCTCTTTCCATTCAAACTCCTGAAATTCCCGCAGAACGACATTCTCGTCCTCGCCTTCATCTATCTCGCGATCTGGCTACCGGCGCGCGGGGGCTGGAAGATTTTATTGGCGGACCGGCGGCTGCGACTGATCACATTCTCTCTTCCTTTCCTTTTGCTCGGCGCCCTCGCGCCCTCCCCGTCCTATAAACAATATTATTACGCGGTCGTTCCGTTTCTTTTGCTCGGCGTCGTCTTTGGACTCGCCCGCGCCTGGCACACCATCGATCGCCACCGTGCGCATGTCGTCGCCAGCCTTTTGACGGTGATCAGCGTAATCAACCTGATAATTGATCTGCCGTCCGTGCGGGATTTCATTTCACCGCAACGCTGGACGCCCTTGCGGGTCCACGAGATTGGCCGAAATCTTTGCGCGCTAACAAATGGCGAAATTTTGACTCTGGTGCCGATTTTTCCCCTCGAAGGTAATGCGCCGATCTACAAAGAGTTTGCGACTGGACCGTTCGCCTGGCGCGTCGCGCCTTTCATTCCTGAACAGTTCCAGCCCACGGTTGGGATCGTGGATGCCGTGCATCTGGAAACCTATCTGGCGGCAGCGCCACCCGCCGCAATCCTCACCGGAGGCGAGACGAGCGTTCTCGAGCAACCGTTAAACGATTACGCACGGAAACACCGCTATCGACTCCGCCGCGTTTCGGACCTTTATCTCTGGGTGCGATGACGATAATCTGCACCTAAATTATTGCGTTGCGTCGAGATCACTGTCTAATTATTGATCTCATGCCAAAGCTCATCATCAGCGGAACTGCCCATGAGCTTGCCGAAGAACTGATCACGATCGGTCGCGCGCCCGAGAACGCGATCGTGATCGATGATCCCTCGGTCTCAAGCCGTCACGCGCAGTTGGAACTGAGCGGCGAAACTTATCGGCTGAAAGATCTCGAATCCACTAACGGCACTCGCGTCAACGGCATTCCCATCATGGAAACGGTGTTGCGTTTCGACGACCGAATCCGCTTCGGAGGGGTCGAAGCGCGTTTCGAGCCGGACACGCGCGGCTCACAGCCCTTGCCGCAGCCCGAAAAAATTGAAGCGAAACCGGCCGAGTCTAGCGCGGTCCCTCTCGATTTTACAAACGCCTCTCCATTCCCGCGCCGAAACCGCGAGCAAGACCCCACTGGCGCTGTCATTTTTGGCGCCGCCGGCGTTGCCCTGCTCGCTTTCCTCGGGAGCGTGATCGCCGTGCTGCTGATGAGCGCGCCGGCGCTCTGATTGTAGCGGCGGTCTAGAAACCGTCGCACTAGTTTCGGCGCTCATCGAGCGCCGCTACAGAAATGTCGATCCAGACCTCGATACTCGAAATGACAAGCGCGCAATTTAATGAAAACATGTCTCTCGATCCATTCGACTTCGCACAGCCGGAAAACAAATCGCTCGACATGACAGAACAGCAAAAGCGTCTCCTCCTTTTCGACATCGACGGCACCCTCATCCATTCGGGCGGCGCAGGCGTCCACGCGCTCAAATTGACGCTGGCGGAGCGGTTCGAGATTGCAGACGATCTGCACGACATCGAAATTGCGGGCATGACCGATTCCGGCATCGTCGCCAGCATCTTGCGGAAGCACAAGATTCCGGCGACGAGCGAAAACATTACCGCGTTTCTCGACAGCTACGTCCATTTTCTTTCGCTTGAGCTGCCGCGCCGCCAAGGAAAACTGCTTCCCGGCGTGCTCGAGTTGTTGCAGAAGCTGAAATCGAGAAAACATCTCGTGCTCGCGCTTCTCACCGGAAATGTTTCGCGCGGCGCGCAACTAAAACTCGAACACTACGGCGTCTGGCATTTTTTTGAATTCGGAGCGTTTGCCGACGATCATCAAGATCGCAATGAACTTGGTCTTTTCGCTCGCTCACGCGCAAAGGAAAAACATGGCCGCGAATTCTCCGCCGGGGACATCGATGTGATCGGCGATACGCCGCGCGACATCGCCTGCGGGAAAGCCTTTGGCGCGCGCACCATTGCCGTGGCCACCGGCACCTGGCATCGCGAACAGCTCGCAGAACATCAGCCAGATTTTTTGATCGACGATCTTTCCGATGTCGACCGCGTAATCGGTGCGCTCGGATGGTGATCGATTGACGATTGGGAAATGAATGAAAGAAACTGAGTCAGCTGCCTGCCCGATGCCGCGCAAGGATCAACCCAATGTTCTGCCGCTGGAAGGCGAAATCGATCTGCACGTTTCACCTAACATCGCCGCATCGCTCCAAATAATGATCGAAAAAAAGCCGCCAAAGTTGATTGTCGATCTTGCCCGCGTGACCTACATCGACAGCTCCGGCCTCGCCGCCTTGATCGAAGGCATGCAGAATGTGCAGGAATACGGCGGCAAGTTCGCCCTCGCCGGTTTGCAGGAGCCAGTCCGCACCATTTTCGAAATCGCCCGCCTCGACCAGGTCTTCCGCATTTTCCCGAACGTGAAGGCCGCCCTCGCTAGTGCGTAAAAAATGAAAATGAACCTAGTTAGACGAAAATTTTTCGTCTAATTTCCGCTGGGCTTCGAATGACGACCGCTAGCGCAAAGTACTTCGTCTCTGCGGACGGCAAACAACTTGGCCCGTTTACTGGACGGCAGATCCGCACAAAGCTATTTCGGAAGACAATCACGCCAGACGATTATGTCTGGCGTGATGGCCTCGGTGATCAGTGGGTTCCAATTCGCTCGATTCTCGACGAGCTTCCGTCCGATGTGGCTCCGCCGCCAGCGCCCGAAACTCCGGAGCTCCGCCACATCGAGATCACTCATCCCGATGGCCCACCTAGTACGTTGGTTGAGGTGCCGGAAAAGGTGTTTACGAACCACCGGCAACGCTTAAGCAAAAGAATGGTCCGACTGAGGCGGATGATTCGACCGGCTGGCACTTTTTGGCTTTTGCCCGCTGGCCTGTGATCTCTGACTTCTGTCCTCTGACCTCTGACGCTATGAAGCTTACCGCGTTCGCCATCGTAGTAGCACTATCCACCAGCACTATCGGCCAGCAGAGAGCTGAAGCACCGGGCGACACCCGCGGCGATTTACTTTGGAAGAAGCTCGAGGCTCGCGTTGAGGAAATTATCTCTCGACTCGATGGCGTTATGGGTGTGGCTATTCTCGACCTAACGGATGGTCGGATTCTTTTGCGCAACGCCGACCACGTTTTTCCCGCCGCCAGTTCCATCAAGCTAGCGATCCTGCTAGAATTGTATCGTCAGGACCAGGAAGCTCGCGCGGGAGCACAAGGGAAAGCCAAGCTGGATGACATTTACACCTTCGATTCCGAAGACCTGGTCGAAGACAGCCAGATCATGGCCGGTCTTAGTGCCGGTGTCACGCGGCTTACAAACCGAGACTTAGCGCAGTTCACGGTTGCCGTAAGCGATAATACCGCCGCCAACATCCTGTACGGTCGCGTGGGCAGGGAAAACGTAAATGCAATGCTACGGGGCCTGGGGCTGTCCAAGGTGATGCTGCGGCGCAAAATGATGGATGTCGCAGCCGCTCGACGCGGCGAGGAGAACGTAGCTACCCCGCAGGAAATGGTCCGGCTGCTGGAAGCCATCCATAAAGGAAAGGTGCTAAACAAGAAATCGACAGCGGAGTTCATCAAGCAGTTATCGACGTTGAAAGAGAGTTACATTCCACGCTGCCTGCCGAATGGCATTCAGGTGGCTAACAAGCCTGGAAACTTGGAAGGTGTGCGGACGGACTCAGGTATTGTTTTTGTGCCGAACCGACCGTTTGCCATCAGTGTGATGACGGCTTACGACCGAGACGAGCGGGCTGCTGAGCGTGCGATCAGCGAGGTTGCTCTCGAAGCGTACCACTACTTCGAGATGCGCAGCAAGACTTCCGAGTACGGCCGCATACTCCCTCCGTGAAATTCCGGGTAGCGCGCGCATCACGCGTGCGCTATCCCGGGGGACGCGGCTTGAAGTAAAATCACGAGGATTTGCTCGACGTTTTTTGAAATGTCGAATTGCGACGCGCGTTCGGCATTTATCGATCTTGCAAGCGCGCGGCGGGACAAATCCGACCAAAATCGAATGGCGTCGCGCAATCCGAGCAGGTCGTTCGCAAGATCGACAATCGTGCCGTGAACGCCGTCCTCGATGACTTCACTGAAGCCGTTTGCGTGCGTCGTGATCACGGGCAAGCCGCTGGCGAGCGCTTCGAGGCAGGCGTTGGAAAATGGGTCGTAAATGGTTGGTAGAATAAAGATGTCGGCGGCGGCGTAGATGGGCACGAGATCGTGAATTTCGCCGAGAAACTTGACCCGCTTTGATTTGTAGAAGCGCGGGTTGCCGTGACCGGCGACGAGCAAACGCATTTTTCGGTTGTGGCATAGCGCCATCGCTTTGACGGCGAAGCGCAATCCTTTGCGTTCCCAGCCGGAGCCGGCGAAAAGAAGGGCGATTTGGTCCGGCTTCAATTTTAAATCCTGGCGCGCTTTTTCTCGCAACTCCGGATCGAACCGGAATTTTTCGAGCGGCACGCCGTTGCGGACGATGTCGATCTTGTCCGCGGGATAACTGTAAAGATCGACAATCTCGTTTTTCACCATCTCCGAATTCGCGATCACGCGGCTGGCGCCGCGCTCGCCCAAAAGCGATTTCTCGAGAAGTAACAGATCGCGATGTTTCCGGTTGAAGCCGCGAACAAATTGTTGCAGCGGCAATTCAAATTTCCTTCTCCGCTGTAACCAGGCGCGATGTACGCCGTCGCCGGCGCGATAAACATCGCAGCGCCAGACGCGCTCGAGACTCATCAAAACGTCGCAATGAATTTGCGGGCGCAGCTGCTCCACCTCGTCGGCGAAGGCAATTGTCGATCTTGCACGCAAGTGATGAATCGAACCGGATGGCCACTCGTTAGACGGCCAGTCATCGCTCGTGATGAGTTGCGCTTCGTGGCCAAGATCGACAACTCCGCGTCCGAGGCGTTTCAGATAAGCTTCCGCGCCGCCACTGGCGGAATATCCGCGGCGGACAAAACCGATGCTGAGCTTTTGCGGCGACATCTCGCTGATTGTCATCCTGCGCCTTCGCGAAGGATCTCACAACCACCCTGTGCGTAAATTGCGAGGTTCCTCGCTCCGCTCGGAATGACACTATACTTGCTGGCGTTCGGCCAGGATAATTGTAACCCCATGCCGGGTGAAATTCTAAACGCCCCTTCTCTACCACATTCCGCCCCGCCGGCTGCGCGCGTGTTGCCGAGGCATTTGCTCTACTCGATCTTCGCTCGCATCGGCGGTTCCGGCCTGGACACGGACGCGTTCGAGGCCTTGCGCGCGTCGTATCGCGGCGGATTTCTCGGAAAAGCAATTGCCTATGACAATCGGCAAAAAGAGATTCCTGCATCACTGATCCATTCGCTGCGCTGGCATCCGGTCCGCCTCATCTCGTTTCTCGACCGGCCTTATTACTATGGCGCGAAAAAGAAATATGTTGATTGGATCGCGTCGCGGCATTTGGCGACCGGACGCTACGATTTATTTCACAGCTGGTCGGGCGATTGTTTGCTATCGCTCCGGGTGGCGAAAAAACATCGAATCCCATCGATCGTCGAAATTCCAACTTGGCATCGCGATCGCGGGAAACTGAAAGCGGAGGAGCCGACCGGCGCTGGATCGACCAGCAGCTTATCGTGGTTTCGGAAAGGGAAGTCTGCGTTGCTGCTCGAGCGCAAGCGCTTCATCGAAGAATACAAACTGGCGGATCTACTGGTCGTGTTATCGGAAATGGCGGCGGAGACTTTTCGTGTCCAAGGCTTCCCGGAAGAAAAATTATTTTATCTCCCGCGCGGCGTGGATGTGGAGCGTTTCAAGCCTGGACAACGTCCGGCAAAATTTCGGGCGATTTTTTCCGGCGCATTGATCGAACGTAAAGGAATTCATCATCTGCTCGAAGCGTGGCATCGCCTGAATCTACAAGATGCTGAGCTGTGGCTCGCCGGCTCTGTCCACGACGAAGCGCAGCCTTATCTCAAAAAATTCTGGCGCGACAACATCCGCACGTTCGGGTTTGTGCGTGATCCGGAGAATTATCTCAACCAAAGCACGGTGCACGTTTTTCCTTCGCAATGGGAGGGCAGCGCCAAAGTCACGTATGAAGCTGCGGCCTGCGGTTTGCCGCAAATCACGACTCGCCAGGCGGGAGATGTCGTGCGTGATCAGGTGGAAGGAATTATTGTCCGGCCTGGAAATGTTGATTCCATCGCGGCCGCGCTCGAATATTTTTATCGACATCCGGAAATGGTTGAGCAAATGGGCGGCGCGGCCCGGCGGCGTGTGGTTGAAAATTTTACCTGGGACCATTTCCGCACGCGATTGCTCGGTGCTTACGAAGTCGCCATGCGAATGGTGCGATAATCTTCTCAAGGAAGGGCGATTTCCAAATCGCCCCGGCGGTCTGGAGACCGCCGCTCCTTGTCAGCTGTGAAAATTTTGCTCCTCCAACTGAAACGGATTGGCGATTTGATTATGACAACGCCGGCCATCGAAGCGCTCCGTAAAAATTTCCCTGAAGCGAGGATCACGCTGGTGGTTTCGCGCGAATGCGCGGAGCTATTGCCCGCCATCTCGAGCGCCGACCGGACACTCGTCGCCAATCGCAACCTCAGTGACGTGGCCGTTTTTCTGACCGTCGCGCGAGAAAAATTCGACTATTGCGTTGACTTCACGCAAAGTGATCGCTCGGCGCTTCTTGCTTTTCTCTCCCGGGCACAAAAGCGCGTCGCTGCTCACAGGGTGAAGGATAACTCAGGCAATCGGGCCCGGGTTTACAACGAGTTTACGAAACTTCGCCTCAAGGAAATGCACACGCTCGATTATAATCTGGCTTTGCTCGAGCCGCTCGGGATTTGCAACGCTTCCCGCGTCCTCCGGCTGGAGGTACCCCGTCCCGCCCGAAAGAAAGCGGAGCAGCTCCTGGAAATAGCAAAGATCGACAATCCCTTCATCATCTTCCATCCGGGTTCGGCGCGCACCGAAAAGTTTTGGGAGACGCGACGCTGGGCCGACGTGATCGGCCATGTCCGCTCCAATTGGCGGATTAACTGCGTGCTCACCGGCGGCGGCTCGGGACTCGAGCAGAAGCATATCTGTGAAATCAAAGCCAAATTGCGGCAGCCTGTTGATTCGCTTTCTCCCGAAAGCTCACCCGGTCGGGTCACCCATCCATCTCGCTCGACTCCCCGCCTGAGGCGGGCTTCGATTGTTGATCTTTCTCGTAAAACCGATTTGCTTACTCTAACCGCGCTTATCGCGCAGGCGCGGCTTCTCGTGACAGTTGACTCGGCCGCGATGCATCTCGCGGCGGCGAAACAAACGCCCCAGGTAGTTCTTTTCGGCCCAACCAACCCGTTTCACTGGCGGCCACGCGAAAGCCCGGCTTTGATCCTGCAGGGAGAATCGACCAAGCCGATGGCCGAGTTTTTCCCCAAGCAGGCGCGCGTCGCGATGAAGGAGATCTCGACGGAAGCCGTGATTAATGCTATGGACTTGCTGCTGTCGGCTCCGGCAGCGTAAAGCTCATGAGCAACGGAAAAGCCGCAAAGAAAAAAAACTCGTTTTGGCAGACCGCGCGTGCGGCCTGGGGCCCATATCGCCGGCTCTACAGTTACGTCAAACCATACAAATGGCGTTTCGGCCTCGGCCTCGGATTTGGAGTGGCCTTTGCCTTGCTTACCTCACTCCTTCCTCTAACCGTACTACAGGTCTCAAGCTTCGTTTTTCACGGGGCGGCGCCCAACCCGCGCGCTATCTTGGCTCATCGTGAGATGCTCAATGTCGGCCCCAGGATTAACTCGATCGCCTGGATCTGTCTCGCCATTCCGCTGGTCATGACTCTGCGCAGTTTCTGTTCGTACGGCAACGCTTATTACATGCAGTGGGTGAGCAACAAAGTGGTGACCGACATCCGGACGCAGCTCTTTCGGAAGATCGTGCGGCACTCCATGGAGTTCTTTAACAAAATGCGGGCCGGATTTCTTATCTCGCGTATCACCAACGACACGCGCGGGATGCAGGCGGCGCTTGCCACCGTGAGCAGCGATGCCTTTAAACAGCCCGTCACGATCATCGGCGCGGTGAGCGTTCTTCTGCTCATGGACTGGAAGTTTACTGTTGTGACCCTGGTTCTTTTTCCGATTTGCATTTTGCCGATTCGACTTTTCGGTCGCCGCGCGCGCAGGGCCGTCCAACATGAGCAGGAAGATTTGGGACAAATGGTTGTGACCATGCAGGAAACCTTCGCGGGCATTCGCGTTATCAAGTCGTTTGGGCGGGAAGAGCATCAGGAAAAATCGTTCGTCCGCAGCAACCAGCTTCAGTTCTCCAACATGATGCGAATGATCAAATCGATGGAAGCAGTTGGACCGCTGGTGGAAACTATCGCAGCGATGGGCGTTGGCCTGGCGTTGCTATACGTTTACGCCGTCAATCTGAGTGCGGGCCGTTTCTTCGGACTGGTCTCCGGCATCTTCATTCTTTACGAGCCGATCAAAACGCTGAGCAAAATCCACATCGTGATGCAAAGGTCGATCTCTGCCACAACTGAGATTTTCAGGATTTTAGATTCGGAGCCGATGGTAAAGGACCGGCCCGGCGCCATTGACTTGCCTTCATCGAAAGGCCGGATTGATTTTGAGAAAGTTACTTTCCGGTACGCCCCCGGCTCGGCCGCTGCCGTCCAAGATCTCAATCTTGAGATCGAGCCGGGCAAGAGTTTCGCGCTGGTCGGCGCCAGTGGCGCGGGAAAATCGACTGTTCTCTCACTCATTCTGCGTTTGTACGATCCGACCTCCGGCGCGGTGAAGATTGACGGCCGCGATTTGCGCGCTCTCACGCAAAAATCCTTACGGGAACAAATTGGCCTTGTTACGCAGGACACATTTTTGTTTCACGATACAATCTTTAGCAACATCCAGTTTGGACGTCTCGACGCCAATCCGGAAGAAGTTTACGCCGCCGCGCGCACCGCTTTCGCTCACGACTTCATTATCGCGCAGCCGAAGGGTTACGAAACGGTGATCGGCGATAAGGGTTGCCTGCTCTCCGGCGGCCAACAGCAACGGTTGGCCATTGCCCGCGCGCTTCTGAAGAATGCGCCTATTCTACTGCTCGATGAGGCGACGTCGTCGCTCGACTCCGAATCGGAAAAGCAGATTCAGGTTGCGCTGCAGACGTTGGCGGCAGGCCGAACCGTCATCGCCATCGCGCATCGGCTCTCCACCATCTTATCGGCCGACCAAATTGTCGTAATGGACCAGGGGCACATCAAGGAAATTGGAACGCATCGCGAGCTGCTCGAGAAATCGGGCTATTATCGGCGGCTTTATGACATGCAGTTCCATCGCCACGAAGAAGAAAAATCTGCAGAGCCAGGCGTGCTGGTTGACGCGCTGGTTTAGCAGCGCACCGCACCCCAGCGTTTCGCAACCACCGTCCGCGCCGTCAAGCTGACGCTTTCCATTTTACCTTCTCCAAATTAACCTCCCCAAAATGCCGTTTAATATCGATCTGCACTCACATTCGTTCTTTTCCGGCGACGGCGTTTCCAGTCCGGAGGATTTAATCGCCGCCGCCCGCGCCAAAGGGCTGCACGGTCTCGCCATCACCGATCACAACACATCCGAGGCCGTCACTTATCTGCTCGAAAAGGGATTGATGCGCCTCGACGGCTTGCCCGTCGACAACTTCCTTGTCCTGCCCGGCGTCGAAATAACAACCGCCGACGGCCATCTGCTTTGCATCGGCGCAACACTCCCCTATTTAAAGGGAAAACCGGCGCGCAAAGTTTGTGAGATGATCCACGAACGCGGCGGTCTCGCCATTCCACCACATCCTTACGATCTATTTCGCGCCGGGATCCGCTTTTCGACACTGGAGAAGTTGCCGGTCGATGCGATCGAAGTTTTCAACGCCGCCACGACTTTGCGTCGTTACAATCGTTATGCGTTCAAATATGCGCAGATTCGCGGCCTGCCCATGATCGCGGCGAGCGACGCGCACCACGCCGCCGCAGTCGGCACCGCTTATACCATTCTCAACACGAATGATTTTTCAGTGAAAGGAATCCTCGCCCAGATCCTCAAAAGTAACGAGCTCAATCAAAAATACCTGACACCACGAGACAGCATGCGCAAAACATGGAACAACTGGCTGCGGTTGCGACGGCGCAAAAAAAATCCCGAGTTGGCCGCAAAAGACAGCAACGGACGCTTTTGACTTCTGGCCTTTGAAATATGGCTGCTTACGTAATCGTTGAAATCGATATTGTCGATCTAACCGGCTACGAGGAATACAAGAAGCTAGCTGCCGCGACAGTTCACAAGTACGGCGGGAAATACATCGTGCGCGGTGGAAAGACCGAAGTGCTGGAGGGCGATTGGAAACCGAAGCGCATCGTCGTGCTTCAGTTCGAATCAATGCAACGCGCCAAAGAGTGGCTGAATTGCGAGGAATACCGCGAGCCGCGGAAAATGCGCCACCGCACGGCTAAAACAAAAATGATCCTCGTCGAAGGCGTTTAATCCGCCGTTACGATGACGAGGCGAGCTCGCCTTCAAGCGTGACGGCTGATTGCCAAGCTGACTGTACTCTTTGAGGAATTCATTACGCTCGGAATGAGCAGACTAGTCACTGCGCTTCGGTCGATCAAAGAACACCACGCTTAGTCATGTCTCGGTCCCCCGAATGGATCTAAAATCGTCTCGTGGAGAGGGTGAGATCACTATTTGGCCGGGGCCTTCAATTTCTCGCGCGCGTATTGCAGGTTGTTTCGTGCCAATTCGAGGTCGGGTTTATAACGCAGTGCCTGCTCGCAAGCAGCGGCCGCTTCTTCGTAGCGACCGAGCTTGTTGTAAGCGGCGCCGAGTTTGCAAAAAATCTCGCCTGCTTGTCAAAGAAACTCGCCGCAAGCGCAGATCAAACCGGAGAACTAACCTTCCGGGATACGCTGCATGGGAAATTCACCCGGTAATGAAAATAGAGGTTCAGTGACTAAGTTCTAGCGACCCGGCTGCTTCCCGTCTATATCGTGGCTTGCCAGTCCACTCCATTCTCGTTAGGTGTCCAGGCGCGCCCCAGACGTTTGCTGCCGCGCTGCGGTAATTACGGCAGATGGAAGGCGTCGACGCGGTTGGGCGATTGGAAGTCGCCGGTGGCAACATAGACGGTGCCGTTGGCGACAATGGGTTGAGAGCCAAATACGGAGCGGAATGGTTTGCCGTCCGGATCGACGAGCGAGCCGAGGAAGGTGCCGAGCGCGGCCTCGAACATCATCAGCTCGCCGTCATCGGCAATGTCGTAGACGACGCCGTTGGCGACGGTGACAGTGGCTTCTGGTTCATCCGGCTTTTCGCTCCTCCAGAGAAACGCGCCGTTTTGCGCATCAAAGGCCCATAACCCAAACTGCGGGTCTTCGGCATTGACGAAAACTCTGCCCTCGGCAATGGCCGGCGTGCTAACGTTGACGCCGGCACTGCGATTCCTCCAAACGACGTGGCCATCGGCGGCGTTCAAGGCGTAAAGAGCGAGGCCGCCGACGTAGACTATGCCATTAGCAATGGAGGGCGCTGAGATATTGGCCTGCGGCTCGAGGTTGTGCCGCCAGATTCTGTGACCCGTGGCTTGGTCGAGCGCGAAGACCGCACTGCCGCCGGTGACGTAGACGACGCCATTGGCAATGGCAGGTGTCTCCGTCAACGGGCTGAAGTCCGCAGGCGTGAATGTCCAGCGGCGAGTCCCGGTGAATTGATCGATGGCGATGGCATCGCCGCCATTAGTTATATAAACGGTGTCATCAGTGACGGAGGGCGCGGACGTGATCGAGCCGGACTCGTCGTCGCACCAGACCTGTTTGCCCGTGGCTGGGTCGTAAGCAGCCAGGTCTCCGCCGCCATCGCCTACAAGTAGCAGACCACGGCCGAAGGCAGGCTGCAGGGTCCCCTCGCCCGAACATGAGAGGCGCACCCAGCGCCGCACACCCCTATTCTCCTTGAGCGCGCCGACGCGGCCATCACTTGCGACAAAGACAAGAGCAGGTCCGAGCGTGGGCGCGGTGGCTTCCGCGTTGAAGGTGTCGCTCGTCCAGAGCAAAGTGAGGCCAAAGTATATCGGCGAGGCTGGTCGAAGTGAGCAGGGCGGTGATTACAAGAGACACCGTGGTTTTCATACAACTGATGTCGTCTAATGACAACGGGTCGACAAGCGAAAGTCGATGTGATTCGGGTAAAGGCACTCACCTACTTTCTGAAATGTCCCCTTCTTGCGCAGCTGCAGTTTCGTCAAAACAATATAGCTGTATAAAGGAGGTGGGTAAAGGCCTTTTTTGGATCACCTAAGTTGAGGGCATTTCCATAGGTAAAAGCGGGCGGTTAGCTCAATGGTAGAGCGGCCGATTTACACTCAGTTCTAGGCGGCTAATTTACACTGAGTTCTAGGCGCTTTTCGCCGTTTTCGATCTTCCCTTCGTGATCGGCGCAAGACCGCTCTACGCTAGGTAAAACGGCCTCAAGAGCGCACTAAACCACGTTATCTCACATTCTCCCCAAAAAAGAAGGGCAGTATCATAAGGCTTTTGTGAGGGTTTCGTATCTGCATAGACCATGTCGGCCCCGCGCCCCGAAACCGACCTAGAAATGCGTTTGCAGCTCGGAGCGGGTCCAAAGGACAGCGGCCAGAGGACCCCGAGCGATTCTTGAGGCTCCTGCGCGTTTTTTTCGGGCCGCGCTAAGTAAATGAAATTGTATGCTAGTGTCCCGTTAAGTCATGAACCTTTTGAACCTCAGCCGGGTCGGTGACCTCGAGAATTAATAGCTTTCTGCCAGTGTTATCCCGCATAAGAAGAGTCGCGGGAATCGTTTTACCATCTACCTGGGAATCGAATTTTACGAACTCCGCAGCATCAATTGACACGTAATCATCCAGTGTCGATTTATTCCAGCGACCGAGAACAAAGCGTTTGTGTGATTGAAGAAATTGGCGCGCTGCGGCGTCGTCTACAAAAAATCCCGCTGCCCAAGAGGTCGTGGTCATGATTCGCCATCCAGTCGGGGAGGACTGGCCAGTCGAGTGTTCCACTGCGCAAATACGAGCAACAGGGATCACCACCCCTCCTTGTGTTAGAACCCATTCAGTCTGCTCTTGGTCTCCGGCCAATGAACTTAGTGGAAACGCTAGAACCAGAGACACGGCCACCAAATGCTTTATGTATCGTGCCGCGATCATTTTCATTGCGCGAGCGAACCGCGTTTGACGCGTTTGTCAAACGATATACGACGAGAACCGTTCCTCGCTCCAAGAAAGCCTTTCAGAGACGCAGCATCTTTAGCGGCGAAGCTAAACCACTGCCGTATCTGCTCGCCCACGGGCCGAATGTGGAGCAATGCCATAGAGGAACGACGAAAACATCCCACAGCACAGCTTCAGTGGGACGGAACTGTAAATCCGACATCGCAATGACTGCGCCGGGTTCAACGCACACTTACGACTGGGCTTTTCCAGACTTTGTTTCGCTGAAACGTCGCGTAGCCGTTTCCGCACAAGAAGAGTCCGGCCGCGACAGCGGCAGCGACTTTTGCCCACAAGCCATATCGAACGTCGCGATTGATCAGGAGCGACACCGCGCCAGTCACCGCGATCGCAAGCCCGACGTAGGGAAAGAACATTTGCACGCCTAATCGGTGTCGATGGACAAACCTCGCTTGCGCAATTAATTCGCGATTACAAAAGAATTACTGCCAAGATCGCAGGTGTAAGATGGCAACGGAATTTCTTCGATCATCGCCTGCGCCGCGATGAAAGTTTGGCCGAAAAGTTTGCCTACATTTGCCAGAATCCGGTCCGCGCCGGATTAATTCGTAGTGAAACTGATTGGCCTTTCATCTTCATCCCGGGCACCCAAGGCGGTTCGGGTGAACCGCCCCTACCAATCCGGATGGGCGAAAAAGGTACGGCGATTGATCTCAATCGCGTGGGCGGTTTAGTGAAGACAAACTCGCGGGAGGAGTTTGGCTAGGCGGTCATGCCGTGCGCGGCACTTGTATAGGATAACTTCGTAGCATCACTGCACGGTCAAGATCGCGTTGTTGCTGGTCACACTGCCGGCGCCGTTGCTCACTATTACCGAGAAGAGACTGCCGTTATCGGCTGCGGTCGTCGCCGGGGTAGTATAGGATGACTTGGTCGCTCCGGTGATGTTCACGCCGTTCTTACGCCACTGATAGCTCAACGGCGCAGTGCCTGTAGCCGTCACCGTAAACTTAGCCGTCTTCCCCACCCTGACCGTCTTATTGGCAGGCTGAGTCGTGATCGTTGGCGGTGTTCTCACCGTCAATGTCGCGTTATGACTGGTCACACTTCCGGCACTGTTACTAACTACGACCGAGAAGAGACTGCCGTTATCGGCCGCTGTCGCCGCCGGAGTGGTGTAGGAAGCACTGATCGCTCCCGTGATATTCACGCCGTTCTTCCGCCACTGGTAGCTCAACGGAGTCGACCCTGTCGCGGTCACGCTGAATCTGGCGGTCTCGCCAGGGTTGACCGTACTATTAGCAGGCTGAGTCGTGATCGAGGGCGGCACCGGCGTAGGCGTGGGTGTCGCTGTTTGAGTTGGAGTCGGAGTTGGAGTCGGAGTTGGAGTTGGAGTCGGGGTTGGGGTCGGAGTCGGGGTCGGAGTTGGCGTTGGAGTTTCCGTCGGGGTAGGCGTTGGTGTTGGGGTAGGTGTTTCGGTCGGAGTCGGCGTTGGGGTTGGTGTTTCGGTCGGGGTAGGCGTTGGCGTCGGAGTCGGACAGACGACTGTCTCGGACGCCAAATCTGAACCAGAGCCATCGTTGCTCGTGGTGAAGCTGGCCGTGTTATTGTAAGAGCCACAGCTGTTCGTTGTAGTCGTGCTGACCACGTGAGCCTTCGTGCTGGTATTACCCGCCAAGGGTGTTGGGGGGTAATCCAGAGTCTGGTTAGGCGGCGAACCACTCACCGACCAGCCAGGATCGGTGTTGCCGGCATCAATTGTCCAGTTCACATCGGTGCCAGCCGGCAAACTATCGGTCACGCTTAGCCCGGCGGCGGTGCCAGCAGTGCTATTGCTCAGGGTAACACTGAAGCCGATCTGCGACCCGGCGCTCACGCTAGGAGCGTCAGCCGTCTCGGTAATAGCGACCGTCGCACAGCTGACGGTCTCCGAAGCGGTGTTTTGCCCGGATCCATCGTTGCTCGTGGTGAAGCTGGCCGTGTTGTTATACGTGCCGCAGCTATTCCCCGTGGTGCTGCTGACCACGTGAGCCATCGTGCTCGTGTTACCGGCCAATGTGGTTGGGGTGTAATCCAGAGTCTGGTTCGGCGGCGAGCCGCTGACCGACCACCCCGGATCGGTATTGCCGGCATCAATCGACCAATTGACACCAGTGCCGGCTGGCAAGTTATCGGTCACGCTTAGGCCGGTCGCGGTGCCACCGGTACTATTGTTCAACGTCACGGTGAAGCCGATCTGCGAGCCAGCACTTACACTGGCTGCATCAGCCGTCTTGGTGATGGCAACGGTGGCTGGCGGTGTCGGAGTCTCAGTTGGGGTCGGCGTTGGTGTTGGGGTTTCGGTCGGGGTAGGCGTTGGTGCCGGGGTCGGCGTTGGGGTTTCAGTCGCGGTTGGAGTCGGAGTCGGCGTTGGAGTCTCGGTCGGGCTTGGCGTTGGCGTCGGGGTCGGGGAAGGCGGTGGGCCGGCAGAAAGAAAAGCTATGGCCTCATCCATTACAAGAACAGGGTTTCCCGGTGATATCGGCAGGCTCCAATATGCAAAGGCGTGTTCGGTAGAAGTTACTTGCACTAAGAGCTTCTTGTACTGCCCGTGCTGCGGCGTCGCATCGGTCGATTCGGTCACGCCTATCGCTTCGAACTCGGCGATCAGATCAGGGAATTGATGCGTGCCAAGTCCTGAAGTGTCATGATCCGAGGTCAGTATGAAGATTGGAGGAATAGCTGGTGTTACATATGTAATAGGAGAAGCAGCAGCTAATTCGGGCAGATGCAAAAGGGCTGAGCCGGTAGGAAGCCCCAGATAATTTTCTACGATTTGGTGCGGACAGGCTTCGCCTGGAACACAGGTATCACCCAGCCATGCTGTGTCATCGAATTTGTATACCCCTGACAAACATACCCCAAGATCAAACTGGTCATCGTCAGGGGTTCCGGTTGCGGCCATGTAAACCACATGAGCGGCGCCGGCCGAACCGCCTACTCCATATACTCTTCCATCACATCGCGGGTCTTGACGCGCCGCTCGAATAGCCATTTGCACGTCGATAGTTTGTTCGGGGTAATGCCCGTCATCCACGGGAGTCACCGTATCCTGCGAGGGGGCCGGATGGTCCGGCGTATTCATCGGGGTATGCGGCGGCGCTAGACGGTATTCCGCGGATAGTGCGAGGAATCCCGCTGCGGCCAGGTCTTGGCTGACAGAGTCCGGACCTGCATCGCCAGACTTAAAGCCTCCTGCGTGAAGGACTATAACTGCAGGATATTTCCCGCCGCCCGGCGGCACGAAAGCCGTCCATCTCAATGCCACTCCAGTCGATGTAGTGCCATATTGTTCGAGTGTTCCATTAGGGTTCACTGTCAGCATCGCGCTATCGCTGGTCACACTGCCGGCGCTGTTGCTCGCTATTACCGAGAAGAGAGAGCCGTTGTCGGCCAGTGTCGTAGCGGGAGTTGTATACGAAGCCTTGGTCGCCCCGGCAATGGTCCCGCCGTTCTGGTACCACTGGTAGCTCAGGGGCGTTGTCCCTGTCGCCGTCACGCTAAATTTGGCGGTCTGACCCTCTGTCACCGTCGTGATCGTTGGCGGTGTTTGCGCCTGAGCCGTGAGAGCTCCGAGTGAGGCGAGAAAGATGAATAGGAATGTGTTGCAACTTGCAACTTGCCGAAACTCACGCCGAATGCGAGCAAGATGATCGCGAGAGCGGAACGTGCCCCTAGAAACGGGTCGGGAAGATCCAGCCAGGCTTGGGCTGACTATTTCGCTGCGGAGAAGCGAACGCCAAAAGTTTCGTACGATTCTGATAGCCAGCACCTCACGTTGTGCGAAGTAACCTCTCGTTCGCGGTTTACCTGCGGGAAGACGGTGAGGTGACTTGGCTGGAGTCGCCTCGAGGGACGAGCGGGATGAGAAGCAAACCCCGCCACAAAAGCGACCAGTTGATCGAATTTCTTTCGGATAGAGTTGTCGTGTTTGATCAAGAATACTAAGTGCGCGGTGACCTGCTGCCTATCAGGGATCGTCCCGGATTTTCTTGATCACGCGATCCCCGATTGGCTTATCGGGGATTTTGCGCTGGAAGCTCAGATGCGCCTAGCAATTCTCGAGCGCCGCGATGTAACGCTTCGGCATCGGGGTAGCCGAGTTTGAGCTTGATATGCTCGCAGTGTGTCTCGACCGTTTTGCGGCTGATGCCGAGCTCTCCCGCGATCTGACCTGTGCCGTGCTCAGCCGCGATGAGTGAGAACACCGCCATCTCGCGACCGCTGAGGACATCGAGGCTGCGTGGAAGTTCGCGACCACCGGCAAACTTGCGCATGGCAACAGAAATGATTGCTCGACTGGCGTAAATCTCGCCCGCTAGCACAGTGTCAATCGCGTGCATTAACTCGTCCACCGAACTGTTCTTCATCCAGTAACCGGATGCTCCGGCACAAAGAGCGCGCTCCGCATAAGTCCGTTCGGATTGCCGTGATACTACAAGGATGCGGATGCGCGGAAATTCCGTGGCCAGATCCTTGATCCAGCGGATGGCATCGCGGTTTTCGAGAAACGGTTCGATGAGCAGCACATCGGGGCGATGTTGTCGAACAAGTTTATTCGCCTCCTCAAAAGTATGTGCGGCACCGCACACATGATAACGCGGGTCGCGGCCAATAATTGCGACCAGGCCTTGCTCGCTAATGATGGTATCGCCGACCGCCACGACCCGCCGTGGTTCCGTCCCCGCACGAGATTGCGCGGCTGATTTCATAATAAGGTTAGCCTATATAAATAAATCGGCTTGTTACGCTTTTGCGGATGCCAGGTAAAGCCCTATATCCGCCCCGCCAACGAACAGAAATTACTTCGACAGCAATTCAGCGAGCGCTTTTGGATCAGTCACTGGCGCTTTGCATGTGAAATTTTCACAGACGTAAGCAGCCGGTTTTCCATCGACCTTCGACATCGCGCGGATGGCTTCGTTTTTTTCGCCGAGATATTCCTGGCCTTCGGCTCCGTCGGCCAAAAGCAGAATTTTATTCGGCAGAAAATGTCGATCTACCTCCGCGAGCAGCGCTTTCGTCCCGGGATCATCGGGCTTTCCGGCGATCACAATCTGGCGCGGTTTGCCTAACGAATAATCGAGCGCGACCAGCATCTGCGGCATGGCGCTGGCGAAATGGGAGAGCGTCGGTACAAATGCGTTGATCGTTTTCCTGGCGCGCTCTTCCAATTGTTTATCATCGCGAAATTGCGCAAGGCGCAAAAGGTTGATCGCGGAAATCGAGCTCGCCGCCGGTTCGGCGCTGTCGTTGTCATCTTTCATTCGCAGCGGCACGCTCGATTCTTTTCCACTCGTGCTAAAATAGCCGCCATTCTTCTCGTCCAAGAACAAGCGGTCCTGTGTCGCCTCCAATTCAACGGCAAACTTCAGCCACTCGACATCAAAGGACGCCTCGTAAAGATCGATAAGTCCCTGGATGACGAAGGCGTAATCGTCAGCGAAGCCTTCGATCCCGCTCCGGCCCTCGCGATAATTTCGATAGAGCAATTTGCTCTTTTCTTCAAATAGACGTGTCCACAGGAATCGGGCTGCGCGTGTCGCAGCTTCGAGATAGCGCGGCTCATCTAAGACTTGTGCCGCGCGTGCGAACGCCGAAATCATGAGGCCGTTCCAGGCCGAAATGATTTTGTCATCGAGATGCGGGCGCGGCCGTTTGGCGCGGATCGACAATAAATTTTGCCGGCTGCGCGCAAGCGATTGCCGAACTTCGTTTTCGCTTTTCTTAAAATGCTGCGCCGTCTCGGCAATCGGGTGTCGCTCGATCAAAATATTCCTGTCTCGAAATTCATCCTGCGGATCGCTTCCTTCCGGCGCGTTGCCATGCGGTTGAACGCCGTAATGAAAATCAAAAATCTCCGCGGCATCGCCCAGCGCGGCATTGATCTCCTTTTTCGTCCAAACATAAAACGCGCCTTCCGCGTGTTCGGGCTTTCCTTGTTCGAGCAGACTGTCGGCATCTTCGGCGGAAAAGAATCCGCCTTCTTTTGAAGTCATGTCCCGCGCGACGTAGTCGAGAATATCGCGCGCGACCGATTCATACTGTCGATCTTGGGTCATTTGAAACGCGTCAAGATAGGTGATGGCGAGTTGGGCCTGGTCGTAAAGCATCTTTTCAAAATGGGGCACGTGCCAGTAACGATCGACCGAGTAGCGATGAAAACCGCCGCCGAGATGATCATGCATGCCGCCAGCCGCCATTTTCCGCAGCGTGACTAAATCCATTTCGAGCGCATGCTTGCCGGCTTTACTCTTCGGATCGCGCGCGTAAAACCGGGAAAGAAAATTTAATGCGACCGGCCGCGGAAACTTCGGCGCGCCGCCGAAGCCGCCTTCTTTCTCATCGAACGTGCGAGCAAACTGCTCGTAGGCTTTGTCGAAAACCTGATCGTCGATCTTGGCGGACGCGACGGATTGTGCGGCCTGCGATTCGCGCAACGCCGAGATGATTTTCGAGCTTTGATCGACAATCTTTTCGTGGTCGCGCTTCCAAGCCGCGGCGATGCGTTCCAGAACTTTTTTGAAACCGGGCTGGCCGTAACGGTCCTCCGGCGGAAAATAAGTTCCGCCGACAAATGGTTTTAAATCCGGCGTTAACCAGACGCTCATCGGCCAACCGCCGCCACCAGTCGTCGCCTGCACGAACGTCATGTAAACGCGATCGACATCCGGCCGTTCCTCACGATCGACTTTGATGTTCACAAACTCCCGATTCATGATTGCAGCTGTCTCTTCGTTCTCAAACGACTCATGCGCCATGACATGACACCAATGACAGGTCGAGTATCCCACGGAGAGAAAGATCGGTTTGTTTTCGCGGCGCGCTTTGGCGAAAGCTTCTTCGCCCCACGAATACCAATCGACCGGATTATGCGCGTGCTGCAAAAGGTAGGGCGACTTCTCGCGCGCCAGTCTGTTGGTGTGCTCCGCGTGCGCCGGTGAAACTTCGGCAACAATATCGATCGGTGTCACCAAACACATTAGCCCGAGAAACAAAAAGCGGAAGTGCCTTGTCGCCACGCGATCGTGGCCGCTCGAACCGGCCATAGGCCGGTGGCTACATGCTATGCTTCGAGCAAATGGACTACTCGCAGCTCGTTTCCCTCTTGCTAGCTGTCGGCCTGATCGCGTTTCTCTACTCATCGGTGGGGCATGCCGGGGCATCGGGTTACATCGCCGTAATGACTTTATGGGGTGTCGCTGCCACGACGATCAGACCTACCGCATTGGTACTGAACATCCTAGTCGCTTCGATCGGCGCGCTCCAATTTTGGCGCGCCGGCCATTTTGCCTGGAAATTATTCTGGCCATTTGCCGTGTTGTCCATCCCGGCGGCGTATCTCGGCGGTTATCTGCAACCGTCGGCTTCGGTTTTGAGGATCCTGATTGGCCTGGTGCTGCTTTTTTCGGCGGTGCGCTTGATTTTTCGGCGCAGCGATCCGCCGGACGTCGTGCCTCCTCCCAATCCGACAGCGATCGGTGTTGGAGCGGCAATCGGATTCCTGTCCGGCCTCACTGGAACGGGCGGAGGAATATTTCTCACTCCCCTTCTGCTGTTTTGTCATTGGGCGCACATTCGCCAGGCGGCCGCAGTCTCGGCGTTATTTATTTTGGTAAACTCAATTTCGGGGCTAACCGGCTACTTTACCGCGAACCAATCTATTCCGTGGCTTGGAGTTCTCCTCGCACCCGCGGCGGCGATTGGCGGCGTTCTGGGTTCACATCTCGGCAGCCGCCATTTTCCCATCCGTACCATCTCGATCTTGTTGGCGACAGTCCTGGTCATCGCCGGAGCGAAACTGATTTTTACCAAATGAATAATTGGTTGTAGCCGCCTCGCTCTGTCGAGGCGAATTCACAAAACACGGCGGCAGAGCGCCGTGGCTACAGCGCGCCTCGGAGAGGCATCCTAATCTAATTTGAGCTTCGGCGCCCGCGCGGGCGACCACGGATTTATTTTAAAATCCGAGCGCGTGATTTCCTCGCGCGCATTTCGCAGAAGATCGAGAAACACGGCGACATCGAGCGCGTGACGAACCGGCAAATATGGCGCAAGGTTTTTCTCCGCGAGCAAGAAGAGTCGCACCGCGGGCTTCAATCGGCGGCTGTGCTTCGCATGTGTCGGATGCTCGAAATTTTTCTGGAGATGCACAAATGCGCCTGCCGCCTGGATGAGACCTTTGAAAAAATCGTCGTCATCCGTATCGGTGTTTAACCAGAGTTGCTCGAGCACGTCGTGTGCTTCGTAGTAGCGCTGCTCGTTCCAGCACTGAAAATAGGCGCGATAATAGGGATGACTCGCAATGTCGATCTTTGCCGGATCGACATCTTCCCCCGCCAGTTCGGTGACTAGCCGCGAAGTCCGCTCGCCTTTGCTCATGAAGGGCCTAACTTGATCGCGGCTCAGACAATGGGCAAACCAGCATGCATTCGCTTTCCGGAGGACGAGCGGGCGCGCCATCGCTCTCGCGTTAAGGAATGACGGTTGCGGTCTTCGCCATTCTGCTGGTCGTCATCTCGATTTTGATTTTCTGTTCCGCCCTTTTTTCCGGATTGGAAACGGCACTCTTCTCACTCAAGTCGCACCAGTTGCGCCGGCTGGAAGAACATCATCCTGCCCTGACGAATTTCGTTCAGCGCTTTCGGGAAAATCCGCGCCGCGTTTTGAACGTGCTGCTCCTCGGGGACGGTCTTGTAAAAGTGCCGCTGGTGGTGCTTTGTCTTTTTCTTTTATGGGAAGGGCCGTTCGCAACGCGCATTCCGCAGTGGCTGGCCGCGATCGTGATCTTCACAATCGTCGTGGTGCTTTGCGATTTGATTCCAAAACTGCTGGCCCTGTCCGCTCCTTATCGGCTTTCGGCCATCGGCGCTTTCACCTTGAAATTGTCAATGCCACTGCTCGATCGCGTCGGTCATGCGCTCGAGAGCACGAGCACGGCGATTGTCGATCTTTTCACGCCGTTGCATCTGCGCACCCGTCCACGCTTGAGCGACGAGGAGTTCGAGACGCTGGTTGAAATTGGCGAAGAAGAAGGTGCACTGCATGAAGCGGAAGCCGAGATGATCCAGGAGATCGTTAAACTCGGCGACAAAACGGCGAAGGATTGCATGACGCCGCGCGTCGATACTTTCACGCTGCCGGACGATTTGACGAACGAGGAAGCGATCGCGCGCCTGAAAGAGAAACGTCATCGCCGCGTGCCGGTCTATGTGGACACACCCGATCAAGTTCTCGGGATCATCGATGTGAAAATGTTCCTGCTCGATCCGTCGGAGCATTACACCGAGCGATTAATCCTGCCATCCTTTGTGCCGGAGACGATGCGGGCGCTTGATCTGCTCAAACTCTTCCTCACTCACGCCCAGGGGCTGGCCATCGTTGTCGATGAATTTGGCGGGACCGAAGGTATCATCACCATGTCCGACATCGTCGAGGAAATCCTCAGCGACGCTGTCCCACGCGGAGATGTCGATCTTTACATCGAGCCGATGGAGGATGGAAAATTTCTCGTCAGCGGAAACGCGCGCCTCGATGATCTGAGCGAGCATCTCGGATTCGAAATTGAAGCGGAAGGAATCGACACAATTGGCGGCTTCGTCTTCAACCGGCTCGGTTATTTGCCGCTGTCGGGCACGCAGCTCGAAATTCCACGCCTGGCCATCACCGTGCGGCGCGCCGGACGCAAACGAATCGAGGAGATTGTGCTGGAAAAAACAACCGTGGTCGGCGAGGCCGATGAACCATCGAGCAACAGCAGCGCTGCGGCATGACGATTTCGTTTATCATAATTTGTTGCTGGATCGTTTCGTTCTTCTTCAACGGAATTGAAAGCGGTTTGCTCTCGATCGATCCAGTGCGGCTCCGCCAAAACGTCAAGCGCCGTGTGCCAGCAGCGGTGCGACTGGATCGATTGCTGAAACATCCAGAACGGTTGCTCGTCACGGTTCTGATTTTCACGAACGCAGCCGATATTTTGGGACTGCTGCTCTTGACTCGCCAATTGGTGCGCTCATTCCACTTGACTGGATTTTTCATCGCGTTGCTGATCGCATTGCCGATCTATCTGTTCGTGCTCGCTGTCCTGCCGAAATCGCTCTTTCGGCGATTTCCATTCCGCGCATTGGCTCGGCTGGCCTGGATTCTGGAACTCGTTTCGGCCCTGCTTTGGCCTTTGCTCGAACTCGGCGCACGTTTGGGCCGGATTCTCCTGCCGCAGCGCGCGGAAAAAGGTCGACTTTTTGCCGCCCGCGAAGAGCTGAAACAAATCACCACGCAGAGCGAACGCGAAGGGTCTCTCACCGCTACCGAACGCGCCATGATTCACAACGTGTTCGATTTCCGGAGCGTGAAAGTGCGCGATGTAATGGTGCCTTTGGCGAAAGTGGTCGCCGTAAAACCAGATACCTCCATCGATGGAGCGGTCGCGCTCGGCGTTTCTTCCGGTCTCGATCGTCTGCCCGTCATTACGGCGCAGGGCCAGCCGAGCGGATTGGTCAACGTGCTCGATATTTTGCTCGAGAAAAACGGCGCGAAAACACTGAGCCATTACATGCGCCGCCTCGTCACGGCGAATGAAGAAGAGCCTGCTTACAAAATTGTGCGACGATTGCGCGCAGCGCGACTTGGTTTGGCGGCGGTGTTGGACCGGGAACGGCATCTGGGCGGCATAGTCACCATTGAGGATTTAATCCGGCGTCTCGTCTCTTCGACCGAAGGGCGAGTTTAATCAACTTCGGAACGGCGGCTTCTCACCGCCCAAAATCCGAGCGGCGGTAACGAGCACAAGATGCGAAAAGGCTTGGGGAAAATTCCCGAGCTGGCGTGCCGCGCGCGGATCGTATTCTTCGGAGAGAAGACCGAGGTCGTTTCGCAGGGCGAGCAAGCGTTCGAATAATTCGCGCGCTTCTTTTTTCCGGCCGAGCAGATGCAAACAATCGGCCAGCCAAAAAGAACAAGGAAGAAAAACGCCTTCCCGGCCCGGCAATCCATCAATCTTTTCTTCCTGCGCGCGATAGCGCAAGACAAGACCGTCCTGCATAAGCTCGCGTTCAATCGCCTCAATTGTGGCCCGCACCCGCTCGTCACTAATTGGAAGAAATCCGGTGAGCGGCATCATAAGGAGACTCGCGTCCATCGCATCTGACCCGAAGTACTGCGTGAATGCTTTCTTCTCGACGTTGTAGCCGCGCGCGCAAACTTCCGCGTGAATTTGATCGCGAATTCTTTGCCAGCGGTCGAGGTGTTCATCCGCCGCGCAGCCGCATTCCTCAACAAGTTTAACGGCGCGATCGAACGCCACCCAAGCCATCATTTTTGAATGCGTAAAATGCTTTCGTCCGCCGCGCACTTCCCACATTCCTTCATCCGGGTTCTGCCAGTTTAATTCCAGAAACTTCATCAACTGGACCATCAAAGCCCAATCCGGCTCTTCCATTTTAATTCCCGCGCGATCGGCCTGCCACATCCCAGCCAATATTTCGCCGTAAACATCGAGCTGAAATTGGTTTGATGCGGCGTTGCCAATGCGGACCGGCTTCGAGTCTTCGTAGCCTGACAGCCATGGGATTTCGTACTCGTCGAGCCGGCGTTCGCCCCGGACGCCATAGATTGCTTGCATTTGCGCCGGGCTGCCGGCGATGGCGCGCAGAAGCCATTCACGCCACGATTTTGCTTCCTCGCGATAGCCGGCACCCACTAGGGTGAGCAAAGTAAATGCGGCATCCCTCAGCCAGCAGTAGCGATAATCCCAGTTGCGTACGCCTCCTATTTCCTCCGGCAACGAGGTAGTCAGCGCAGCAACCAGGCCGCCGGTCGGCGCGTAGGTTAATCCCTTAAGCGTGATGAGCGAGCGCACAATTGCGTCGCGCCATTCTCCTTTGATTACGCATTGGTTCGACCATTCTCGCCAATATTTCTCGGTGTCCCGCAGCGCATGCTCAGCATTGACTTTTCTCGGCGGATTCTTGTGCGACACGAACCACGTGAGCACAAATGGGATGCGATCCCCCTTCGCCACCGTAAACTCCGCGACCGTGGTTAAATCTTTGCCGCGCGTTTCAATCGCCGTCCGCAAAATTAAACCGTCAGGTCCGGCAATCGCCTCAAGCCCGTCGTGGCGTTTCCGCACCCACGGAACGATCTGCCCGTAATCAAAGCGGACGATCAACTCCATCTGCATCGACATTTTCCCGCGCAGCCCTTCCACGATTCGAATGATGTCCGGATTCTCACCCCGCGGCGGCATGAAATCGATCAAGCGCACCGCGCCGCTTTTGGTTTCAATTTCCGTCTCGAGGATGAGCGTCTGGTCTCGATACCGACGACGCGTCTTGCCGATCTTTTCCTCGGGAAAAAATCGCCAGTGGCCATTTTTTTTCTCACCGAGGAGCGAGGCAAAACACGCCGGCGAATCAAATCGCGGAAAGCAAAGCCAATCAACGCATCCGTCGCGGCTGACCAAGGCACCAGTCTGCGTGTCGCTCAAGAAGGCATAGTCCTCGATTTTTGTGCGCGGTTTACTCATGCGACGTTGATACAGCCGTTCTGACCTACGATTCCGCGAGCTTTGCAATCCCATCGCTGGTCATCCGAAAGATTCGCCACTCCTTCATCGGGACAGCGCCGATTTTTTTATAAAATTGAATCGCCGGTTCGTTCCAATCGAGCACCGCCCACTCCATGCGGCCACAGCCGCGGTCGCGCGCGATTTTCGCCAGGTGAATGAGCAAAGCGCGGCCGTAACCTTTTCCACGCGCTTCCGGTTTCACAAAAAGATCTTCGAGATAAAGACCGGGGCGACCGAGCCATGTCGAGAAGTTGTGAAAGAAAACCGCGAAACCAATCGGCATTTCATCCTCGAAAGCGAGCAGCACTTCCGCCACCGGTCTTTCGCCGAATAAAACATCGACAAGTTGCTCTTCCGTTGCGGCGACCTCGTTTGGTGCGCGTTCATAGGTGGCCAGGTCACGAATCAATTGGAGGATGATCGGGGCATCGACAATCGTGGCCGGTCGGATCGTGAAATTCTTCGTTTCGGTTCTCATTTCCTGGCCAAATTCAATTTGTAGATCCTGAATTCAGGAGTCGCCTCGAGCGGCGTTGTCCTCTGCGCGAGATGTTCGGCGAATTCGTGGTAGTAATCCAGCCACCAAAATGTGCTCGAGATGAAAACGAGATGCGTCGCGCCGCGCCCGCGTAGCTGCTCAAGATCGACAATCAATTGTTGGTTGTCGCCTGGATTGCCGTCGTAAATGCCGTTCTTCTCGAGGAAATGCCAGCCTTTGCGCCCCGCGTAATAAAAAATTGTGGGATCACCGTTATCGGCCGCGACAATTAAGGAATTTCCCGGGGTTGTCCGTCGCAATTCCAAACCGAGATCGCGCAACTGGACAGCCGACGGCTGATAAAAAGGTCGGACGTAGTGAAACGCAAGAATGCTAAACGAACCGGCGAGTAAGATCGACAACGTGATCCTGACGCTGCGCGCGGAAATTTTTGATGCCAGCGATGCGCAAGCGGTGCCTGCCAATGCGGCGGCGATTGGCACGAGCGGAAGTTGATACCATTGATGGCGATTTCCGTAGCCGGCGACAACGATGAAGATAATCATCGCGGCGAGCCAGAAATGAAAGAGGCCCGCACGCGTTGATTGACTCGCCTCCCGGCTCGTCAACCCTCTCGGGCTTTCCCGTGCGACTCGCTCGGCTTCCGCCGGCTCCGTCGTCGATCTTGTCATAAATGCGCCGGCGCTCGCGAGCGCGAAAAGCACCGGAGTTAAGCTCGAAGTTGTTATCTGTTTTGCGATCTTCCAGTACCAGCTCGCGCTCATGATCCGAATTCCGCCCGCGCCAAAAAAATGATGAGGATAAAATTTCTCTGCGATCTCGTGCGCATGCCAATACCAAATCGCGGGCGGCGCCAGCGTGATTAGAGCGAAGAGCCAGAGCTCCCACCGCGCGACGAGGCGAACCATCAAATTTTGTAGCGCCGGTCTGCGACCGCCGTTCGAAAGATCCGAAAAAGTGGGACGGTCATGGACTGCTGCTACAGCGAGATACAGCAGAGGCGCTCCGATGATCGCGGTAGGAAGTTTGATCAAGAGCGCCAGCGAAATAAAACCGGCAGATGAAATCAGCCATCGTCCAGCGACGCTTTCACCGTTTGCGCGATACGGTATCAACTCTCCAGCAGGCGACCATGCTATACGTGAATCACGTATAGCATGGCAGTAACGCAGGAAAAAATAAAGGCCGATGAGGGCGAGACTGAGTGACGGAACGTCGGGCATGAACTCGCGGCTGGTGAAGAGATTAAGCGGCGCAAAGCTGTAAAAGAACAGTGCCCAGCTTGCCGCGGTCTCGGCAAAGCGGCGTCGATATCCTGTCGATGGGCCATGCGCGGGAAGCCCATGCCACGTGTCCCGCACAAGCAAAAAGAAAAACGGCAAAGACGCCGCGAATAAAATCACCCCTTGAATCCGTCCGATCCATTCGTGAACGCCGAAAAATTTGTAACAGATCGCGGCGAGGAACGGCAAGATCGGAAACTCCGTTCCGACAAAGCCGGGCCCATCGCCGGCCCAGTCGATTTGCGGATGAGCGAAATGAAAACCGTTTTGAAGATAATTGCGGGCAATGGCCGCGACATCGCTTTGCCGCCAACTCCAATTGTCGATGTACGGCTGGTCGATCAAAATCAGTCGCGCGGCAATCGCCAGGATCGACATGAAAATCGCCAGTTGAGTCGGGCGTGCCACGGATCGCGTCTTGACAAACTGCTCCACCAAAGTCAATCGAGTACAGGGATTTGAATCGATCAACACCGCGCGTTCTTATGAAGAAATCGACGCCGAATCATCTATCGACCTGCCGGATTGCCCTGCGTTTCGCAATTGTTGCGCTCGGCCCGCTGATCGTGCTGGCTGCGGAATCGCGCGCGCAAAACGAGCCGATGCTCGTACCCGACGTGGTCGATTATTCGAAATTGCTTCCGGTTTTGCCCGACGCTCCGTCGGGTTGGATCGCGGACAAGCCGGAGGGATCAACTGCTGATGTTGGCGGATTCCAAATTACGAATGTTCATCGCGATTATCGCAAAAACGATGCCGCTGATTCGCCGACTACCGCGATCAGCATTCTCGATTCCGTGGCCAATCCCGATTATGTGCAAGCGACAACCGCGGCGTGGAACCAGAACAGCGAAACGTCCGAAGGTTATAGCAAATCGGTCACGATTGATGGAAATCCGGGCTTCGAAGCTTACGAAAAAGAGGTGAAGACTCTGGCAAACGGAGAAAAGAAGGAACTGAAGCACGCTTCGCTTTGGGTGATGATCGCGGAGCGTTATTTCGTGGAGATCGAATTGCAAAATCAGGACCCGAAGGAATTACAGGACTGGGTCAAACGTCTCGATCTGAAAAAGTTGGCAGCAATCAAGTAACAAGCCAACAGCTTGTCGGTGTAGTGGCGGCTGTCATCAGCCGCAAATCGCTATCAGCGCGCGTGAGGACACACGCCTCTACAAACAAAGGCCTCACTGACGTTTCGTCGCTTCGCCCGCCATCGGCACGAAGCGCACCGGCAACACGGCGCGCTGCTTGAGTTGGCCGTTTTTCTTTTCGAGAAGATAAAGTTCCTGTTCGCCCGGCCCGCCAACCGGAATGATCATTCGTCCGCCCTCTTTCATTTGCTCGACAAGTGGCTGCGGAACGTGATCCGGCGCGCACGTGACAATGACCGCGTCGAATGGCGCGTTTTCCGGCCAGCCTTTGTAACCATCGCCCACCTTCACGTGCACGTTTTTGTAACCGAGGTGCTGCAGCGTGGCCTCGGCCGTTTTTGCGAGCGGCTCGATAATTTCGATCGAGTAAACCTCCGCAACCAGTCCCGCTAAAACCGACGCCTGATATCCAGACCCCGTGCCAATTTCAAGAACGCGATCGCTGCTCGACGGTCGCAATTGCTCTGTCATGAAGGCAACGATGTACGGTTGCGAAATGGTTTGACCATATCCAATCGGAAGCGGTTGATCGGTGTAGCTGGCGGCGCGGGAGTCCTGGGGCACAAATTCTTCGCGCGGCACTTTGTCCATCGCGGCAAGGACGCGGTCGTCTCTGATTCCGCGCGCCTTCAACTGCTCCGTCACCATGCGCTGGCGCTGCGCTGCAAAATCGGTAACCGGCACAGCTTGCTGACCGCAACCCGCTACCGCGAGCACCGCAATGATCAGCCATTGCCAAATTCGCCGCATGGCAAAAGCTAATGTGCACACGAATGCGGCGAAAGTGGGAGTTGCGGGTGCGCTAACCTGAAGTTGTCGATCTTCGCCGCGCAAGCAAAAAGCCGCCACGCGCTGACGCGTGCCGGCTGATTGTGAAGTATGTCGGCTCTATCAATGAGTCTGAACGGCAATATCGACACTGCCGTAGCCGTGGGATCCGGGCTCAGCCCTCCCATCACAAACACGCCGCGATTACCACGCAGCACGATGGAGGAGTGAGCGGCGCGAGTGACACTCATGGAGCCGGCCTCCGTCGAGGTACCCGTCCGCGGGTCATAGAGCTCGGCACTAGACACCGGCGTTTCCAAAGCCGTGTGACTACCGGGGACCAGCACGCGGCCGTCCGGCAGAAGAACCGAAGCAAATTCAATCTCGCTGCATCCAGTCGTCATGTCGCCGGTTGTGGTCCACTGCCCGGTATGCGGGTCGAAGATCTCTGCGGTTGCCGCGATATTCCCCTTCTTTTAACCAGTTACCGCATACCGGTATCGCAGTTCCACTGGACCTTTTTGATTTCGCCCGGAGCTAGATCGATCTCAAAGGGGCCGTAGTGCCCGACGACGCCTTCCCAGTCTTTCATCGAAACAGCGTAGTGACCTGAAGGCAAAGAAATCCGAAAGCGCCCCTGATCGTCGGTATTAAACGACATAACAATGCGATCTCCCTTCTTCACGACGAAGGCGGTATTCGCAAGCGGTCTCGAATCGGGAACACCCATTCGCGATGGCCCACCCTGGATGGGGCTTACGGAAACTACTCCTTCGAGCCCTGTTCCGGATTCCGGCTGAGGCGGCGACTGTGTCTGTGCAATGATGACGCCACAAAACAGAGTGAGAAGCATTAGAATTATCACGAGGGGCCGTTGCTTGTTCATGAAGGTATTGAAGCATAACAAGATCACTGCGACGACAAAGCATAATCATTTCGAAAGCAGAAAACATGAGAATTCGCAGTAGTGGGTCGGGCGAGTTATTACTAGATTCTCTAACGCGCCGATCCGGTAACGTCATTTGACGACACTAAGAATGGCGCTTTCACAGCATTATGACAACTTTCTCGCAACGCCCGACGATGTCCCTGTCGAAGCGATATCTTCCATTTATCATCATCGCCGCGGTTGCAGCGCTCACGGTCGGTGCCGGTGTAATGCTCTATCGGGCGAAGCAGCGCGCCATCCCAACTGCCAGGACAACTTCGATGCCCGTTGACAAAACCATTAGCGAGACTGCCGATAAAACCAAAGAGACGGCGGCACATGTTCGCGGTGAAGCCGGCGCGCCGGTCACACTAGAGGAGTTTGGCGACTTCCAATGTCCATCATGCGCCACGGTCTCCGGCGTGATTAGTAAACTCGAGCAAGAGTACGGCC
>WNFY01000517.1_pt1 | contig 35012 bp, 30 predicted proteins | sample 5400091 | NCBI WGS metagenome assembly WNFY01 (sample SAMN13153364, study PRJNA577476) | soil metagenome | isolation source: 60 cm soil or saprolite under grassland replicate 1 | place: USA:California | collected 2016-06-15 | reverse complement strand
TTCCGCCCGGGACTTGGTGGTGTACCCGGGAAGAACGTAGGGGAGGCTTCGCGCCTGCTCTTCAATGGCCCGGATGACGGCGGCGTTCTTGTGCCCCAGATTGACGCACATCAGCTGGGCGGAAAAATCCAGATAACGCTTGCCGCTTGCATCGATGAAGTGGCAGCCCTCAGCGTCCACAATGTGCAGCGGGACCCAGTTTTTCTGGAAACGCCAAGTGCCGAAATTCAGCTTTCGCGTGCTGTCAACCACTTCCTGGGAAAACGCGTCGCTCATGGGAACCGCCCTCCGGTAGAAGTGATCAGTTTATTGAATTCGAGCAGGAATCGGAAGAGCAGAGCGTCTCGGCGAACTCGGCGGCAGTTCTCCACGAGTTGGTATTTTCTCAGGAGGGAAGGGCGGAGAAAGGCGAGAAGTGCCAGCCGCCCGCAAATGAGGACCCGATCATTTTCCCAACTTGAAGATCATCTCCATCAGCATCCACTTCTCGCCCGGCGATGCTTGCGGCAAAGATTGCTGGAATTTCCACATCAGTTTTTCCCATTCTTGTACCTTTGGATTGAGGGCATCGGCTTTAGTTTTCGCTTCAAACGAGAAGTGATCGTTCACCTCCATGATCAGGAACATCCGGTTGCCAAGGAGATAGATTTCCATGGCTTCAATTCCTGAGTCACGAATACTCTTGGTGATCTCCGGCCAAATCTTTCCTTCGGCGTGACATTGCTTGTACTGGTTGATCAATTCTGGATCATCTTTCAGATCCAAAGTCAGGCAATAACGCCTCATTCAGCCTCCCTCCAGCGCACCGCTATCCGAACTTGCTCCACCTGCCACGGCCGCGTCAGGCAGCCTGCATTTTGCGCTCACGAGCACCGAAAAATGAATAGAGGGCAATCACGATGTAGGCGCCCAGCGGCACGGCGTATGCCAGAGCGATGCTGTGGAAGCGCTCGGAAATGAAGCCCATTGCTGGAGTCAGGACCGCGCCACCCACAATGGCCATCACGATCAATGACCCGCCTATCTTGGTATTGGGGCCAAGGCCCTTCAGTCCCAGCGCGAAGATCGTGGGAAACATCAGGGACATGAAAACACTGGTCAGGAAGATGGCCCAAAGCCCCACCCATCCGGGACGCAATACTCCAATGGATGCCAGCACGATATTCATTACTGCATAGGCCCCCATCAACTTGTTGGGAGCGATAAATCGCATCAGGTAGGCGGAAACGAACCTCCCCACGCCGAATGCCGCCAGCGTGCCGGTCAGGAAATAGCCCGCGACCTTTTCCGGCTGGTGCGTGTAATCCTGAACGTACTGGATGAAATAGCTCCAAGTGCCGACTTGCGCTCCCACATAGAAGAACTGGGCCACCACTGCCAACAAGAAGTGGGGATAGCGAAACAGCTCACTGAAGTGGCCGTGGTCCTCTTTACTATTCTCATGCTCGCTCTGGATGGCGGGGAATTTCGTCCGCCAGATCAAAATTGCCCAAAAGAGAGTGATGCATCCCAGAACCAGATACGGCGTAATCACCCGCAGCGTCTCAGTCCGCAGATACGCCTCATAGGTACCGCCGGCCTGTCGAGCCGCGATTTCCGCAGGTGACAGTTCGACGCCCGAAAAGATAAACGCGGTGCCGATCAAAGCTCCTGAAATGGCGCCAAACGGATTAAAAGCCTGCGAGAAATTCAGGCGCTGTTCGGAAGTTTCCGGATCGCCGAGCTGCGCGATAAAAGGGTTCGACGCGGTTTCAAGAAATGATAACCCGCTGGCAATGACAAAGAGCGCGCAAAGAAAGTACCCGTATTGCCCAAGCACGGCGGCGGGCCAGAACAGAAAAGCGCCCAGGCTGTAAAGCAGCAAGCCGATAACGAATCCGGCTTTGTATCCCGCCTTTCTCATCACCAAAGCGGCCGGCATTGCCAGCAGGAAGTAGCCCATGTAGAAGGCAGATTGCACCAGCCCTGCCTGAAATCGTGAGATGGAAAACGATTTCATAAACTGCCGGATCAGCACGTCATTCAGGTTGTTGGGAATTCCCCACAGGAAAAACAAGAACGTGACCAGGATGAAGGGGATGAGCTGTCCTGCCGGGAAAAGGTGATGCTCTCCGCTTCCCTTCGCCGTCTTGGCTGGGTTGCCTGGGATTGAAACCGACATGGCGAATCCTTGAAGTCGAGATTGAAATCCACAACCGGCAGTGTGGATCAAAGCGAATCAGTCCACCGCGACCATGATCCTGCTGACGGTGGCAGGATTCTGCAAACAAGTTTCACACGATACAGTAAACGATGGCGGCTGTAAAATCCGCAAACCAGAGCCCATAGCCCACCATGACCCTAAATTTCAGTTGGACGGTAGTCTCACCCACCGTCTGTCACGGTTGTCGCCATCCGCGGCTGGTTCCTTTTCTTAATGATAGGATCTCAACATCGCGAGCGAGATTCCAAAGGCAAACACATGAAATTGATTCGGTTCGGAGCGGTTGGATATGAAAAGCCTGGGGTCATCCTGGGAGATGGGTCTTCCATTGATGCGACCGGATTTGGCTCTGACTACGACGAAGCGTTCTTCGGGGGCAGAGGCCTGGCGGATCTCGATCTGTGGCTGCGGGACAACGGCGCGAGGGCGCCCCGGTTCCCCGCTTCCATTCGACTGGGAGCGCCAATCTGCCGTCCCAGCAAAATCGTTTGTATCGGACTTAATTTTCGCGACCACGCGATCGAAAGCAAGATGGACATTCCCAAAGAACCGGTGATCTTTTTTAAGTCCACCACTTCGCTGGTGGGACCGAACGATTCGTTAGTCATCCCCAGAAACGGGAAAAAAGTGGACTGGGAAGTGGAACTGGCCGTGATCATTGGGAAGAAGGCGAGGTATGTTCCACGCGAACTTGCCCGCGATCATATCGCCGGATTCGCTCTGCACAATGATTATTCAGAACGCAGTTTCCAACTCGAACGAGGTGGACAGTGGGTCAAGGGCAAGAGCGCGGACACCTTCGCTCCCCTGGGGCCGTTCCTGGCTACACCCGACGAGATTCCGAATCCAGGGAAGCTGGACATGTGGCTGAAGGTCAACGGAGAGCTCCGCCAGCGCAGCTCAACCGCAAATATGATTTTCGACGTGGCTACGCTGGTTTCCTATGTGAGCGAATTCATGACACTTCTTCCTGGGGATGTGATTAGTACCGGGACGCCTGCCGGGGTTGGCCTGGCGATGAATCCTCCTCAGTACTTGAAGGCAGGGGATGTCGTCGAACTTGGGATTGAAGGATTGGGAGAATCGAGACAACAAGTATGTTCTGCTGAATCAACGGTAGATCAGCAACATCGGTAGGCGCATGGTCTCACTCCGCGCTGGAATTAGAGTCGGGTTGGGCTGGCGCTAGGTCAAAGCCCGGTCGAGATGAACGTATCCGCCATCCACGAACAGGTGTTGTCCCGTCGTGTGTCCTGATTTTGCAGAGAGTAGAAACACCGTCATGTCGGCAATTTCCTCGGCGGTCGTCATCCTTTTTTCCAACGGAATTTTGCTGATGATCAGATTGAGCTTTGCGTCAGGCTCGGGAAATGTGTCGAGCCAGGTACGGTACAGCGGGGTCATGACTTCCGCCGGAATCACTGTGTTCACGCGAATGCTGTAAGGGAGCAGTTCCACCGCCCACTCGCGGGTTAGCGCCATGATTGCCCCCTTCGAGGACGCGTATCCGGAAGTATTTCCCTGCCCAGTGACCGCCGTTTTCGATCCGATGTTCACAATTGCGCCTTTAGCCTTCTTCAAGTGCGGCAGCGCATAGTGCGCCATGCAGTAGTAATGAACCAGGTTACGATTGAGAGACGCGATATACCTGGCGGGATCGCCTTTTTCCAAGCCAATCGAATCATTCACCCCAGCGTTGTTCACCAGGGCATCGAGACGGCCAAACATCTTTACCGTTTGCTCGACCGCATGCTGGCAAGTTTCCGGTGTGGACAATTCCATGGTGATCAACCCGCACTTACCATGGCGTGAGAGGTCGGCCTGTAGCTGCTTGCCGGCATCGGCATCCCGTCCGATGATGACCGGGATTGCGCCCTCGCCGGCACAGGCGCGCACGATACCCGCGCCAATACCTTTGGCGCCGCCGGTCACAATGATGACCTTGTCTTTAAGTTGTAAGTCCATATGTCTCCTCTATAACGCGGTCGGGGCAGAGGACGTGCCTGCACTCCAGTGTATGCTGCGCGACTAGATTCAACCGCCGCTCACCTCGATATTGGCGGACGATTAATCCTAAATCATAGGCTCGTTCGGATTGAACCCTTTTCCGTTGTGAATATGGCTGGAAGGATTTACCCAAATGGATCGCAGCGTTCTGACGATCACGGCGACATCACTGTGGAAAGAAATGTTGCTAAGGTATTCAATATTCAGAGCGAGCTTATGAGGCAAGACCACGCTGCAATAATGCGATTCGGGATCGCCGGAGTCGGCCAGCACTGCCTCCTCATGGCGGTAATAAACCGAGGCAGCATCGGTGATCCCGGGGCGTATGTTCAAAACCGCTCGCTGGGAATCCGAGTAATTTGCTACATAGCTCGGAAGCTCCGGGCGCGGCCCCACCAGGCTCATTTCGCCCTTCAGCACATTCCACAACTGTGGAAGTTCATCGATTTTAGAAAGCCGGAGGTAGCGCCCAAAGCTCGTGATTCGCGCGTCGCCTTTGACCGTAAACCCAGCCCCACTCTGGTCTGCGCCTACGGTCATGGTGCGAAACTTCACAATAAGAAATTTGTGATTCTCCTTCCCGGATCTGCGTTGCAGATAGAAGACCGGACCCGTAGAGAACAGCTTCGAACACAGCGAGATCAGTAAAAACAACGGAGACAGAAGTATTAACCCGGCTGCTGAAACGATGGCGTCGAAGCACCGCTTACCGTAAAGCGTATAAAATCCCTGTTGTCTAACGTCCGACTGAAGCGCCTGCTTCTCGGTGGATGCTGCCTCAGATCTGCTGGACACGGGCTCGCCTAGCTTCAAAATTCTTCGCAACTCGAATCGCAACACCGATTGAATAGACGAGTTGAGAATGCTGCTTCAACTTGGCTCGCGGGGCTAGTGTTTGATGCTCCACGACGGCCGGAAAGTAAACGCGATAGACACAGAAACATTCGATTTAGTGTTACTCGACAAAAGCGGAAAATTCCATTTCTCGTATTGCAGCGCTCCGCCCAATGCGAGGTCTGGACGTATCATTAGGTCTGTTTTCACGGACACGTCGTCCGCCCAGCCGCCCTGGAGAAAATCGCGGTCTACGCCTTGATGGCGGTATCCCGCCTGGATTTTGCTCTGGGGCGTCAGCCAATGTACTCGACAATTGCATCCCTATCCCGTTTCGCCCCACCCAGTTGCCAATGATCCTGCCGTCATTAGTATAGCTGTTTGGATAAACGAAATTGCTGTAGTTAACCCCGGTGGCACCGTGAAAACCCGTCACCTGGGTGTCGACTCCTTCCACCCGGAAGTCTAACTTGGCAAGCCCAGGAAATTGAGACACATAGATCCCCGGGCTCCAGGCGAAGCGATTTGGAGTGTCCCCGAGCGGGGAAGGGTCATCCTCGCAGAATGAGTCTGTGTAAACCGTCAGATACTTTCTCAGGCCGGGGACGCGATAACTGAAATCGAAGCCAACATGGCGGTCGCCGGCATCGCTCGCAATCGTGTCATTTCTGCTATTCGTACTGAACGCAGTCAGACTCCTCCACAGGTTTCTGAAGGTAAAAGGGTGTCCTTCCCCAGAAAATACCACCATCCGCGAAAATCCTAATTCCATCCCTGGTGTAGGTTTGAAACTTATTTTCACGCCATGGACGAAGGGTTGCGGCGAGAACGAGGTTGGCCCAACCACGCCATTGCCAGTTTGGATGTATTCCTGACCATCCAATTGACCGAGAAAGAATTCGGTGCGCATCGGCCCCAGCCAGCCAAAAATGCTCGGCAACTTGAACGGCGAGGAGTTCGAAATGCGGAACATGGGTATGGCTTTCGCGTTGGTGCTCCAGATCAATGGACCTGTCTCGGTCGGCCCCCACCACAACGATTGCTTTCCAAACGAGAATTGAACTCCGCGGACGTCCAGACTCACGTAACCTTCCAGAATGCGGGCCCGGTTGATTTCCGCAGTTTCACCCTGCGCGACGAAGGGTACTCCGAGTTGAGCAGCGACAGCCTGCTGCGCTCCTAACGGTAACGCCGGTCCGGACGGCGCATGCTGATATTCGGCTTTTATATAGAAGGCCAGCGGCCCAGCCATGCCTTCGCCTGAGAAACCGCTGTACACGTTCGCGCCTTCCTGGTACGGCCGGCCATCATCATTAACAATCGTCGAACCAAAATTGAAGCTGTCCGTTATGGGTGGACCGGAAATCCCCGTGACTCGCGTATAGAGTGAATCCAGCCGCACGTCAACATTTCTTCCTGAGTTCGCACGTCCCAGCTCCGGAGAAAACTCGAGTTCCAGTGTGCGCAAGGTGCGCGACGTTTGCTCACTTTGTTCATCGTCCACTGGCGCAATCGCGCCAGCTTCGTCAAGCAAGCGGGCACATTCAGCGCGCGTCCACGGACGCATGCCCATCATCCCGGTATGTACATAGCCCCACGCCGCCAGACGGGCAAAGGCGGGATAAAGCCAACTGTCGAGCGGAACATAGACAGATCCGCGGCTCCCGGCAGAGCTGTGTTTCTCCGGACTGGGAGGTTCGGGCGCAGTAGAGCCCCATCCCGATCCGCCAAGTTCGGCATCATGATGGGCACGGTACACCTGCCTGCCCAGGTACCACCCCAGCGCACTTCCAACCACAACGTCAGAAGGAAAATGTTGTTTTGCCGTAACCCGTGAAATCGTGATTCCGGAAGCTAGCCCATACGCAAGTAACTTCGTGACCGGACCGGGGTATTCATGAGCCAATACGCTCGCTACGGACCAGGCGACAGCGGCATGCTCCGATGGGAAGGAACCGCCTCCCTGAAAAAATCCTGCTGTGCCGTTTCCATCCAGCGGACGAACTCTCTGCGCGATTCCTTTGAACGCGTACGCCACGGCAGTGCTATTGATTGCGGCCTCGGCGGCCAGCAGTCCAGCCTCGCTCGCGCGATCGTCTTTTTTTATGTGGCCCCATAGATAGCTTGCTCCCGCGGCACCGACCAGCGCCAGGGTCGCATAGTTGGAAAAGTCGCGGCTGCGCTTGAGCTGACCGGGAGAGTCAGGAACTTGCTTCGACATCCAGCTATCACTGGCTATGAATGCCCCCGTCGCGGCAAAGGGCAAGAAGTACTTGGCGTCACTCTTTTGGAGATGCAAGGGGTAGGTCCAGAATTGTTTTTGGTCCTGCGCCAAATGTTTGGCGAAGGGCACGAACAAACGATTTTGAGGATCGACTCCCGGCGGCAGCAAATCCCCAGTCTTTTCTTGAAGCAGACGGTTGACCGATGACAACCTTCTCTTCTGCGGTGTAATGCTTCCGTTCCTTCCTCATACGTTTGCTCCGCTATCTTAACGGAGGAAGGCGTTCTCCATTTCCAACTGAGGCAGGACAATGGTAGGTGACGAGGGAGCACTCGTGCCCAAAGTCTCGCTCTTGGTACCTGATCCCCCTGCGCTAGTTTGTCCGACGGCTAGTGTGGTCACAAGTAAGAAAATTGTTAAGGCAATAATCTGCAAAAGGACTCCAGAATTGCTGCTAGAAACACTTCCCTACCTGCGGCACACTGCTATAGATGGGTGTTTTCTGGGCGAAGAGAGATGGGGCCGTCCCCAGAAATCGCAAAGAGATGGCCGTGAGATATGTGCGTTCACGGATGGATAGGAAGAATTTCACAGCAACCTCCAGAACGCGCTTGTAGAAACTCACAAGGAACTCTCGACACATGATCTATTCGCATTTGGGGACACCAGCATTTTAACAGGGCACTACAGCTTCGCCCTCTCACTTACAGGGCTTTTCGGCTGCTCGGATATCGTGGCCATTACTAGTTTCCGCATCAGACAGGGGTGATTGGCGACCAGAACTTTTATTCTCGCACACCCCACCTCAGAGAAGTAATGTCCGCTGTACGTGTGCGAAAAAGTAAGGTTCAATTTCGTATTGGTAATTGATTGAATAATAGCCCGGCAGGGCCGTTTTGAGGAGGTTGAAAACTACTAACTGCGCAATATTAAGTACCAGGAAGGAGTACAGAGCAGCCACGAAGTCGAAGGATTCCCGCGACCGCGTGGGGCGTAGCAGAACTCGCGAGCCAATGGCTCCAAAGTGATAGAGGAGAACTCCCGGCGCTATGCGCAACAATGACTCGGCTCAGATTGACAGTTCGTTGGCGCGACGTCCCTAATATTTGAATTTTCTCACTCCCCGTAGCAGGAGTGGGGGCGTAACATCTTTCACGAACTGGGACAGCCGTTTTCTGCCACCCTGATAAAAGCTCGGGGCCCAAATGGAGGTATGCGGGGCCGCCTGCTGCGCCAGCGCGGCGGTGTGATAATAGACTACCCAGGAATTTCTGGAGCGTCCTTGCGGACACGCCACAGGAGACGGGACGCCATGGAAATAGGTATCTCCTATTTCGAAAATGACTGTCCGGTTAAAGATTGGTTCAATCGATGCTTCGCAGCGCGTTCCGTCAGCACTCCATAATTCAAGCTGCCCACCATATTCGTGGGGCCACGACTTATTGAGGTATGTGATCAGCGACAGGCGGCGCGTCAATCCCGTTTCATAAGCAGTGTTGCGATCCGCATGAACATCGAATTTCGCGCCTCTGGGCAGAATGTGGTATCCGCTACCCTGCAAATAGGGATCGGGTAGCAGCTGGTAGATCCCGGTCACCTCGGACAAAAAGTAGAGAAAAGCTGCCGAATGCAGGAACGAGGTCAGCTGGTATCCCATCTCACCGAGCTCCACTGCCGAACGCAAATTAAATTTCGTCATATGCTCGTCATCATTCGCCACCCATTTTTTCTGGGTTAGCGCGGGCATTTCATCGAGCAGCCGGTCAAGAAGACTGGCGGAAAACATGTTGTCGATTACGACGTGGGGAAACGGGTGAGCTGTTTTGTACTTTGCAGCCAGCGCCGCAGGGTCTTCGAGGAAATTGAGTTTCTCATGCAGGACAGCAAGGATCGGAGACTCAGGGACGGACTCGGACACACTCGATTCGTTGGAAATATCGTCTGTTAAGGTCCTCATAGGATTTGGGCACGAAACAACAAAGTTAGACGCTTGAAAAATAAACACCGTCTATCTTTTTTCGATCGTCCTATAAACAACACTGAAGCCGTCACCATATTGTTGCTGAAGACAGTCCCAGTGCTCCCTCCCAACCGCCGTAAGCCATATGTATTCAACAAGTTGGGTCAAATAATGCCGGGATCGGTTTCGCGCCTCCTTTCTGCTCCTGGTCAGGCAGTGATTCCTGCCGCCTGAAGCTCATTGTGTTTCCGTGGCTCGCGACGATAAAGGGTCAGGCTGGAAACATTCGACAGCCAGGCATCGTAATATCCCGACAACTTTCCATAACTGTTGTCCCAAGCCTTCACCTTTCGCCCTAGTAAGAGTCCTAGAAGAATTGCATGCAACCGATTCGTAATAATCGTTTCGTAGCGAGAAAGAAGATCGACACCGTCACCGATCATGCCTTTGACGTGCCAATACCAAAGCCCGTGCGCGTCGAGCGGACGACCGTATCTGCCGACGGCTTTCACCGCTCTCAGGACAACGGGGTGCGACATTCTGCGAGAAAGCGCGATAGTGCCGTGGTCCCAGTCCAATACCGGATACTTCGAGTTCCGCAACTCCTCTGGCGGCAGAGACCCTTCCCGGTCATTTCGGATCAAGCCAAGCTCGGAATTCGGTGGTGACGTAGACGACGGTTTGATGACCCCCATTAACGAGTGCGCCATGTCTGGCGCCATGGAGACGCAATCTAATCCTCCGGCCCTCAACTGCTCTTGCGACGCATAGTCGCGGGTAAACACATGAAGATTGCGATGGGCCGACATTTTCCGCAGCGATTCCCGCTTGCGCTCCGCCGACTGGAAATGGACCGTCTGGGGCAGAAAGATCACCCGGTTTTCAGGGTAAAGCTCGAGTATGGATTCACGAAAACTTTGATAAGGCTCCCACAGGTCGCCGAGGTTGCCGCCTCCGTGAAGCAGGAATACATCTTTCTTAGTGACGCCGTTGATGCGCCGGGGAAAACCATACTGGTTGTAGCGTCTCCAGATATTTAGGCCTTGCTCCTTAAAAAACTGCTCGGAACCCTGATTGATGAGCAGGTCTCCAATGTTGGCATGAAGGGGATAATCGACGTAAATGCATCTCTGCTTGGTGTCGAAGGCGGCAGTGATGGCAGAGAGCCGCTGTTTGATCGCATGCATTGGGTTCATGGGTAAGTGGTCAGGCATTTAATTGGAGTCTCGAGCTCGCAAAAGCACGTTGGCGCCATCTTCAAAGGTAAAGTTCCGGTGCTTGGACAAGAATTCATCGGTCGCCAATTGTGCGCCTCCATAATCGTGATAATCGTCCAGCAATATCACGCCCGCGCGGACGACCAGATTGCAGACTTGATCCAGACAATATCGGACGGGGTCAAACCAATCGCAGTCTATATGTACAAACGCAACCGGGCGCTGCTTCCAGCGCGGCCAGGTATCTTGAAACAATCCCTTTTCCAGCCCGAGTCCGTCCTTGCCGACCTTCAGGCCATAACGGGAAAACGTCTGCACTACTTCCGCATAAAGATCCTGGCGGTAGCCATAATAAACATCGTTGCCCAAGCCTTGAGATTGACCATTGACGATGGCCTTATATCTTTCCTTTGACTTGACGTCGTCTTTCTCGGAGAGGGGTGGCGGAATCATTCCGAAAACATCAAAGCCGGTGAAGGATCGCCCCAGTTTATTCGCGGACTTGGCGATGAGGACCGCCGATCCGCCAAGAGCGATACCAAACTCCAGGAAATCTCCGGGGATCTGCCGCTCCTCAATTTGCCGCAGCGTTTTTTCAAGGTGCAACAATTTTGGAACGGAAAGATAAGTGAGATGCTCCCGGCGTACGGACCTGGCAGTGTGGCTCAGAAACCCAGCCTGAATCGCCGTCGTGGTTTTCTCCAACAACTTGGTTGCATTCATTCGCGAAACATCTCCTCATAAACAGCTTCGACCCGGCGCGCAGTCTGCTCGGAAGTAAACAGGGCAACCACGCGTTCCCGTCCCCGAGCTCCCATCTCCTTGGCCTTTTCCGGCGCCGCGAGTATTTTGCACATCGCCTCTGCCATGGCCTGGACGTCTCCCATGGGGACAAGGATTCCAGTCTTGCCGTCTTCGACAATTTCCGGGACACCTCCCCCGTCGGTAGCCACCACCGGCTTGCCAGCGGCCATCCCTTCGATGATCACCTGTCCAAACGGCTCACCCTTCGTGGACGCATGCACCACCATGTCCAGATCAGCAATGGCTCCATTCACATCGTTGCGGAACCCGGTGAACTCCACCACTTCGTCAATTTGCAACTTGCGCGGCAACTCGCGGACTTCGCGGTCGTACTGCTCTTCGCCGAACAGCGCCGCACCGATAATGAGAAACCGCGCGCGGGGAAACCGCTTATGGACCAAAGCCGCGGCCCGAATGAAGATGTGTTGTCCCTTCCAGGGTGAGATGCGGCCGATCAAACCAATACGGAAGGAATCGGATTGCGCTTTTTCGTTGTGGGGCAAGGGCGCGGTGCCGTCATGCACAATGAAGGCTTTGCCGTTTATATCCACTCCGGAAGGGATTGAGGTAGCCCGGGCATCGAACGGCAAACGAAGCGTTCGCAAAGTGGCGGCCGAGTTGGCGATTACGTAGTGCGGAATGAGGTGGCTTAAGAACCTAAAAACATGGACCACGGGTGCCGGGAGGTAATCATCTTCAATCCGGTCGCGGACGTGCCACACGACCCGCCGGAATGCGAGACGGCCGGCCAGCCCGCCGATAATGTCTGCTTTCAGCGAATTGGTATGAACCACCTCAATTTTGTGTTCCTGAATGAATCTTTTCAGCCGAAAAACATATTTCGCGAGGTACCAGATGTCCTTGATCCGTAGCAAACTCCGGGGGCCGAGCGAATCTTTCTTTTGTTTCGCAATTGCCGGGTCGAGCGGCAACACGTGCAGATCCACGGAAGTGGGAAGCCGCTTGATGAGAGGCCCATCCGCACCCAGCACAACGATGGCCTTGACCTTGCCGGGGTCTAAATGGTGCAGGAGGTTGGACAGTGCAATCTCTCCCCCGCTGATGGCGGCCGTATGATCGAGAAATAAGACGCGTTTGGGCTGAGGTCCCCATTCCATCGGGCGCGCCTCAGTGTCCGGCATAGGACCGGAACCGGCGATCTCTTCGAGCTGCTCACGAACTGCGCTAGAAGCCACTGTGTCGATGCCTCCGAGGCAAGAGTTTTTTGGCACGAAGCAACACTGGCATGAGAAACGGCGCCAGGGTAGTAAAACGCAATAACTGCCATCTGAAATTTACGACTTCAGTATCCGTCCTGCGCGCTTCCAATAGATCCTGATGAGCACGTTGAAATTGTGATCTCTTAAGATAGGCTCCAGCCCGGGCGATCAATGCGCGCGCATAAGCTTTCTTTCTCAGAGACTCCAAGTGCGGCTCGGCGAACGAGTATTGGCCCCACACCGTAACCAGTGCGTGACGGTGCGCAAGATCATCGGTGCCAATCTGCTCCGCGTGCACGCGATAGCGGACCAGGGGTTCCGCCAGGTAATGCACCTTCCAGTTTGCGCACGCCACATCGATGAACATGGTTGCGTCCGCAGCGATCACGTCCGGCCACGGCCGCCGGTTGCTCTTTAAGGCAGCCCTGCGAAACACAGACAGCGACGGCAACATCATCATGAAACCGGGCGTAAGAAAACTGGATAGGGGGTCTGCCTGAACGCCAGGATCCATCCGGGCGGGGCGTGGACCCAAAACCTGATCTTGCCCATCCACTTCCACGGCACCGGATAAAACCACACCTATTTCTGAATTTGCATCCAGGATTGTGACGGCCTTCACGAGATAGTCTGCCTCCCACTGATCATCGTCATGAAGAATGGCGACATACTCCCCGTTGGCCAGATCAATGGCGCGCGAATGGTTCCCGGCGAAGCCAAGCCGTTTGAGGTTGGGATGGTAGTGGATGCGAGGATCGTTGAATTGATTGGCGACTTCTCGCAGATCTCCGGCGCTGTCGTCGGTAATTAGAATCTCGATTTCCTTCAGAGACTGTGCCAGAGCGCTACGCAATGCCTGTTTGAACCAGGAACTGTTTCGGCATGCCGGCATACAGACGGAAACCCTTGGCCGACCACCGCGAGAAAGAACGGCTTCTTTCGATTCCGGATTGGTCATGTCGGCGCGCGGCACTCCGTCCATCATTTCGAGTTGCAACACGGATTCCATAGTTAACTCGCACGTCCCACGGCCTGAGATTGAGAGCTCGCCTCAAACGGCACCCCAGAACCTCCGCGGCCGAGGGCAAGAGATTTGTAGGTCCGGCTCAGCGAAGCCGCGCTGCACTCAAGGTTGAACTCGCTCTCATAGAATTGATCGAGATGTTCATGCGAAACGTTGATCTTTCTTCCTCTGAGCCCCAGAATTGCGTTTGCCCATTTCTCAGGAGAATCTTCCAGCCTCAGGAACGTGACCAGATTCCGATCGACAACCGCCTCGGTGGGAACACGGTCGGAAAGGACGCAGGGCAGGCCCGCGGCCTGGGCTTCGACCGCAACCAGCCCTAAACCCTCATACCGGGATGGCAAAACGAAACAATCCATGACCTCCATCATGAATTGCGGAACCGACAACGTATCCGGCACAAACTTCACCTGATCGCGCAAACCTTTCTGCGCGACTTTCGATTCGATCCCAGATCGCAAGGCCCCATCTCCAATCAGGAGAAGCACAGTCTTAGGCGATTTTTTAAGCAGCTCCAATAAAACCTGGAGCAGAAATTGATGGTTCTTCTGGGCATGAAACCGGCCCACATGACCGACCACGAAAGCGTCGCCGGCAATTCCCAGGCCGGCGCGCAAATCGGACCTGGATGAATGCTCAAAGGGGTGAAAATCGACGCCTGGCTGCAAAAGCTGCCAGCGGGAGTCTGCTTTCCAATCCGCGCCGAACATGGACTCCGCCGCCAGGCCACTCACCGCAAATCCGCAATCCGCAAACGTCTTCAGCCCTCGCAACGTCATCCAGACATAGGCGCGATAGGGCAGCCCCCTGGACTCGAGAAGCGGACGAACATCATTGTGACTGTGCACGATGGTCGAAGGGATTCCCAGTGACTTTGCAAACAGCAGCGCCAGCAAGCCGTTCGGATTGCTTCCATGAACGTGGAGCACATCATAGGGGCCATTGCCGGCGATCAAGCGGCGCAGATTGCTCCGGTACTTGAACGGATTGCTGAAATTGAGACACGGCAACACCTTGAATCCAGCGCGCTCGAAGTCCTCCGTAAATGGCTCCGTTTTCTCGGTGCGGACCAGCACATGGTGCTCGAACTGGGCTGGGTCCAGCTTCTGGAGCACCTGGTAGAGCCACATTTCGATGCCGCCGCGCAGCAGATGTCCCACGCTGTGGAGCACACGGATGCGACGAGATAAAGCAGCGCTCTCGACGCCGTGCTCTGCCGGGTTGTGACGATCCACTTCCAAAGTATTCACAACTAGCGTCTCACTCTCAGCCGGCTCTCAAGCCGACGTTTCGCTAAACTGCTGCGCCCGCGTTTCGACAACGCTTGCATGGCATCGGTCGGCTGCCAGGTGCATGCCGGCAAATATCCAGAACATCGCGCCACTTACGCCCACGAAAATATTCCCGCCTATCAACTGGGCGACAATGGCGATCATTCCCGCCTTCATCGCCAGCGAAAATTCATCGTTTTTCTTGCTGCGGCCGCGTGACGACATAAAAAGCCCGAGGATTCCGGCCGCGAAAACCGCGCTGCCAACCCACCCTAACGAAAACACCATGAGCAGGAACCCGCTATCCACGGCAATACCGTGTGCAACCTCTGAGACTTGAAGGCCCGTCCCAAACGGATTTTCAATCGCATCGCGTGCAAGGATTCGATACATCTCCAGGCGTGCGCCGAAGCTATCGTCGTGCTTCAGATCGGTGAACGTGTCAATGCGACTGTTGATCACCGTGGCCAGACGCTCATCACTCATTACGGGAATGAGACACACGAGAAGCAAGGCAAACGACAGGATCACTCGCGCCATCACCCGCGGTTTGGCACTCTTGAGGATCCAAACCAGTCCGATCACCCAGCTGAGCCATGCCGTCCGCACCGCGGACAATAGAAATGAGGTGTACCCTGCAATCGCCGCGGGCAGCTTCCAGGAGGAACGAACCGCAAACAGGGCGATCAGACTCATCATGATGGTGTTCGCGAACGGTCCGGGAGCGTTCATGGTGCTCCAGACCCGAATCAGCAGTGGTTCAGGTTGGCCAAAGCTCGTTCCCGCAGTCCGTTGAACGTTCTCCAGCCAAAAACGGTCCCACGCCGGAGGATTAAGAAATTGAAATATGCCGTATCCGCCCATGATCAAAGCGCCCCAAACAAAGGTGCGCCCGATAGCCTCGCGGTGTTGCTCATAGCGCTCCCAGTTCTGGTAGAGATAGAGGCCAAACAACAATGGGCAGATCCAATTCAAGAGTCCAAAGCCCAACTGGGGTGTAGGCTTAATCAAACCGCCCACGACAAATCCATAGCCAATTGCCGCTGCACAGAGAAGAAACGCCGCAGGAATTTCTCTCCACGCTTTGCTGCCTTTGGTAACGAAGGTGACCATAACCAGCCCGGACACAAGAAAAGGGGCAAGCAGCGTAAGATTGGTTTCCTCAAATCCACAACGCAGGTCGACAACCCGCCGCACTAGGGGTGTGACAAACCAGATCCACAGCGAGTATTTGACGTAGGCGACAGGGTTGGCACGAAAAAAGGCAAGCCCAACCACCGCTGCGGCGATGGGAAAAGCGATTCGAAGCAATGTGCCGCTGCCCGCGACCCATAACGCAGTAAGCGCCACGCCGCTTAAACCCGCGAGAATGATCGGATTTGCTCCAGATCTTTGCCTGCGGATTTCGGGCAGAACCAACGATGGATAGGTGGGGCTCTCTATCATGTGGCGGGAGCTCCGGCCCATTTTTCCATGGTCGAGGCAGGTGGAAAGTAGCTCACCTCATCCAGTGGCGCGCCAATTCGCGCCAAGAACGCCCGAAATCTCTGCTGGAAGACAGAAATGCTGAATCCTTCTGCATGCTTCCGGAGAGTTTCCGAAGACCATTGCATTTTTTCAAAACTCTCAATCGCATCTCCCAAACTCTCCGGGGTCGGCTCATCAAAAAACACTCCCGTCACGTTTTCGATCACCGTTTCCCTGGCCCCACCCGCGCGGAAAGCGATGGTGGGACGGCCCGCGGCGGCGACTTCGACCGGGGCCATTCCAAAGTCTTCTTCGCCAGGAAACAGCAGACCGCGGCAGCGCGCGACATAGCTTTCGACTCTCTTGTCAGAGGCGCGTCCCACAAAACGCACCGAAGGACCCGCCATCGCCTCGAGGGTCTTCCGATCCGGGCCATCCCCAATCACAACCAGGTTCTTATTGCGCTGGGTGCAGGCCTGCACCGCCAAATCGATGCGCTTGTAGGACACCAAACGAGACAAGACAACGTAGTAATCATCGGTTCCACTCGACGACATATGAAAGCGCTGGGTGTCGATCGGGGGATGAATGACTTCTGCGGAGCGTTTGTAGACACGCCGAATCCGTTCCGCGACAGTTTGTGAATTGGCCACAAAATGGTCAGGCTGCCGGGAGGCTTGTTCGTCCCAGTATCTTAAGCCGCGGATAAACATCGGCAGCAATGCGCGCTGGCTGCGCCCAAATGATTCACGGTTCGCGTAGCTCTCATAATTCCAAGCCCAGCGCATGGGCGTGTGGCAATAACAGACATGCAGCGTGTCGAGCGGAGTCTGCACACCTTTCGCATAGCCCGAGGAACTGGACACCACCAAGTCGTACTTCGACAAATCAAGAGAACTTACGGCAAATGGATAAAGGAAGAAATAGGCGCGGTAATAACTCTCAATATTGGGGAGACTCTGCATCCACGAAGTCTGCACGGCAACATCTTTCAGCCGCGGAGGCATGGTCTTGGACAACGCGACGGTAGCAAACAGCGATGCATCCGGCAGCATGCAATACAGTTCCTCCGCCACCTTTTCGGCTCCGCCGAGTTGCGTGAAATAGTCGTGTACTACCGCGATTCTCATCAGCCTGACCCCTAAAATGGAAAACTCTACGCTGCGCCGGAACGCTTTAACACCGCCGTCACCGTGCGTGCCAGAATGCGGAAATCCAAACCCAGAGACCAATCGTCGATATAGTCGAAGTCAAACCGCATCCATTGATCGAAGCTGGTCTCGCTGCGCCCACTGACTTGCCACAGCCCCGTGATTCCCGGCTTCACACTAAAGCGGCGCATCAATATCGCTTCACTGAAGCGCGAGACATCGCGGACACTCATGGGCCTTGGCCCGACCAGCGACATATCACCCTTCAGTACATTGATCAACTGCGGTAGCTCATCGATGGAGGTGGTACGCAGGAAGCGGCCCATCGGGGTAACCCGGGGATCCTGCCGGATCTTAAAAATTGGCCCCGTCGCTTCGTTCCTGCTCTCCAATTGCGCCATCAACGCCGGCGCATTTTGCACCATGCTGCGGAACTTAATCATGCGGAACAAGCGGCGCCGATAGCCATACCGTTCCTGCACGAAGAATACAGGCCCCTCGCTGGTTGCCTTGATCGCGATGGCGACAACCAGAAAAAGTGGGGCAAGCAATATCAGCCCGAAGGTCGCACCGACGACATCCACAAAACGCTTCAGAGCTTGGGTTGCCATGTATTGGTCATGGCGCGGCACCAGTTCGCTGAATACCTCTGGCGCAGGCTGGGTACGTGTCTTTAACGTGGTTACATACAGATCTTGCATGTACACAACTTCCACGCCAACTTCTTCAGCAATGCCGATGGCGCGCTGAATGGTGTCGTAGCACGACTTGGTGGGCAGGGCGATCAGAACTTCATCCACCACGTTGCGCAGGAGCAATTCGCTCAATGAATCGACGCTCCCCAGATATCGATCCACAACGTCAGGCGCCATCTCGCTGACCGGCCGATCATCTACAAACCCAATCAGGTTGACGGTCGAGTGATGGCGAGTACGAATCTGGCGCCAGGCTTTGGCAGCTTTCCTGCCCGTGCCCACAATCAGGACCCGGCGCGGATCGCGTGAAGCGATCCAGGCGTGCACCATGCTGTAGGCGATCATCCGCATGGCCTCGAACGAGAAGGAAAGAACGAAGAATATAAAGGCGATGCGCCGCGGCGGCCCCTGGGTGCGAGAGATCACCAAAAACACCCAAAGGGCAACCCCCATGACTGCACTCGCTTTGCTGGCCGCCCATAGCTTGCGCAAGATGCCGTGGGAATCCAGACGATACAAATCAAACAGGTTCAACCAATAAATCCAGGCAAGCACGAATCCGGCTGCAAAGCCTACGTTCAATAACGTAACCCGCATTTCCAGAAAGTGGCCGATGCTTCCGGGAATTCGAGCAATATTGCCGAACACCGCGGCCGTCAGCGCGAATAAAAGCGCGCACAGGCCGTCCAATGCGATGACAATCCGGCCGGCATTGAGTGATCGGTCAATCATTCCTTAAGCGCCTCCTGTCAGGCTTCCCGCTGTGCGGTCTGGCTGGCTTCCATGCCAAAATGCAGCCGGCTCTTAGGGCCGGTGGCATGGTGCCGAGCCAAAGCGATTTCGTACACCTCTTCAAGTTGTTGGGCCACGCGGTCCCAGGGCATTTTGTCTTCGACGAGCTGGCGATTGTAACGGCCCATGGCAACTCGCTCGCTGGGATGTTTCAGGAGCCAAACCAACGCTTCGGCAAGTGCGGGCGCATTGCCCGCATCCACTCTCACGCCTCCGCTTTCATGCACCAGATGCGGTAACGCGCCGCAGTTGGTAACGACTAGCGCTTTGGCGCAACTCATGGCTTCCACCACAGTTGTGCCGTACGGTTCTCCAAAGGATGGCAGGCAATACACGCCACAATTCCGATACAGCTCGGGAGCGTCAGTCCTCTCTTTGCGGCCAAGAAATTCGACCTGATCGGCGCATCCGAGGGCCGCGACGAGTTCCTTCACTTGCGGCAGATCGGGTCCATTGCCCGCTACACGCAGCTTGCAGTTGGGAAACTTCTTAAGTACTGAGGGAAACGCCTCAATCAGTGTGAAGATTCCTTTGCGTTTGACGACATTGGCAAAGAACAGGATCGAGGGTTGCGCCTGCTCTGCCGCTATGCTCTCAGGAGAATCCCAGTCCGGCTTGGGAGAAAACAATTCAGTATCCAGTCCGTGTGGAACCACGTGGATTCTCTGCCGCACGGCCTCGGGATCAGGCAAGCGGTTCCAGGCTGCCGGAGTAGTAAGAACCAAGGCGTCAGCCTGCCGCTGTTGAGCAGCTGCGATCAGCGAACGCATATGCTCGAGAACAGCGGCTGACCAGCCTCCCCGCGAAGTCATCGCGTGGGGATCTTCGGGCCATCGGCCTACATATGTTCCAAGCACCAGCGGCAGCCCCGAACCGGCCAAGGCCAGGCTCACGCCGGTAAAGACCGGGTTCATCTGGTGGATGAGGTCAAACTGGCACGACGCCCGCAAATCCCGCAAGAGTCGCCGCAGGCGGCGCATGTATTCCAGACGCGCCAGCATTCCCCTGGAATGCTTAAGTACGATGGGATGAACCGTCACATTGTCGGGCAGGGGCCCGCGCAACTCGACACGCTGCGCCGCCACATGCAAACGGTGTCCCCGGCGTGCCAGGCTGCTGATGAAACCGTACGCCACCAATCCATCGCCGTGCGGGAGATGATCGGTGAGCAAATCCGAGCAGTGTGCGACAAAGATATTCAGCTTGCGCATTCAATCTCCTGCTCCGGCTGGCGCCAGCACCGCAGGCGAAGCCCGTCTGATTTGCTTCATCACAAGTCCTGCCAAGAAACGAACATCCTGCATCGAGGGCAGGAGTTGCGGCACTCGCATCTTCAAGAACACGGGAAAGCTGATCAAAATAAATACGAAGCGGGCGATCGTGGACAACAGCAATGCCAGACCTGCGCCCACAATCCCGAAGCGCGGGATCAGCACCAGCATCAGGGGAACAGTGAGAAGCAGGCCCAACACCTGAAGCGTGGTCACGATCCCAGGGCGTCCCAACGCCATGAAAGTTTGAGAAAGCACCGCGGTAGCGCCGGCCAGGACGATTTGCACAACCAGAATTCTGAGCACCGCGTTCGCGCCACGATACTCCTTGCCGTAAAGCAAGCTAAGCATCTGCGGGCCCATGCTGATGACACAAACGCCGGCGAGAGTCGTAAGCATGGTGCTCATGCGCATGGCGCGGCTGGTCATTTCTCTAATTTCTTCCCGCGAGCGACTCACCGCTTTGGGAAACAGCACCATGATCACAGAGGTATGAAATGCGTTGAGAATGCGGGAAAGACTCAGGGCGACGACATACGTGCCCATCATCTTGGGCGCCAGTAGACGAACCACCAGGGCCTGGTCCACGTAGAACGCCATGGTTCCGCAAAGGTCAATGCCATAAGAGCGGATTCCGTAGGAAAACAATTGCCGGGCCGATTGCCACAGACCTGTAAAGCGCGGTCGAAATATGGTGATCAACCGCTTCATCATCCACACCAAGGGCACAATGCCCACGACAATGTAGGACCACGCCGCCGCCACCGAGGTCATGTGATGTGTGGCCAGCAGCACCACAAGCCAAATCAGTGTCATCAGCGGCGAGCCAATGAGGACAACATTGGATGTTGTGAAATCACCGCGGCTCTCCACCCCGGCGCGCCCAGCCGCCAGAAGTGATGTGAGCGGCGCGCTAAGGAGAAAGAGTCTGGCGAAGAAGATCACCTGCGGGGAGTACTGCGGGATCCACGAACTCAAGAAGATTGTGCCAATCGCGGCAACCAGTAACCCGCTAAAGAGCGCGAGGAGAAGTCCCGCACCCATCAATTGCGATTCCTTTTTGGGATCACGATTCAACTGGAAGGTGAGCGCGCTAGGGACTCCAAGGGAAAACACCGTCGCAAGAAACACCGGCCACAACACCATCGCGGCGAGTTCTCCACGGCCTTCAGGCTGTAGGGCACGGGCCGTAATGATCCCAGTCACAGCGTTGATGCCGATGATCATGAATTTTGCGGCAACGGATTGCGCGACCGCATTTACCGCGCTCATCGCGCGCTTGCGAGGCACTTCAGGTGCGCGCGGCCGCTCTTCGAGGGACGCTGATTCCATCAGGGCGGCGGAAGCCAGCCTGGCCGGAATGTCTCCCTCGCTGTCTGGCGGCGATGTCTCGTCAACGGGAAAAGGCTGCATCTTTAGATTCCTGTGTCCAGTTTTCTCCAAGTGCGCCACACTCCCTTAATATTTCGTAACGTCGGCTGCGTTGAAATAGGTGCCGATATTCAGCAGCTTCATGTATTTGGAAAGCCTGGTGATCTTGTTGCGCGGCACCAGCAGCATGTCACCCTGCTCGAGTTGGGTATCGTGTTCAAGCTTCGCAGTCTTGTTGAGATTGGTTAGATGCAATACCTTCACTTCCGCCATCTCACTGTTGATGCGTCGGAACAAAACCACTTGACCGGACTGAGCGGTGTCCGCAAATCCTCCCGCCCACAAGATGGCCTGCATGGCGGTGGTGTTTTCCCGCAGATCAACCCGTCCCGGTTTGAGGACTTCTCCGGCTACGACAACATAGGGACGCTGGAAATCCCGCAGAATCAAGTTGAGGTCTGGCTCGTTCAACCGCTCTGACGCCTTCCGCACAATGAAATCGTGGGCCTGCTGCATGGTGAGATCGCCAATTTTGACGTTGCCCACCAAATTCAAGTTAACGTCACCGTCGGGCAGGATCGTGGCCGTTTGATTGAGCTCGGGCGTGTAGTGATATTGAAGCTCGATCAGGTCCCCGGGCTGCAAGCGGTATTGGGGACGCTGCCGTAGCTGCTGCGCCACTCCGATATTTCCTACCAAAGCGATTATTAAAATTATGTTACTTGTGAATTTCATCGTGATCCTCATGTATGCGTGCGACCTTGCAAGTGTCAGATCCCGACCGCTTCCATCCTCCGGTGCAGCCAATCCGGAATCGGGTATGTTCTTTTGTTCAAAACGTGCCCCAGGATCCGTCCGCCGGCGCTTTCCAGGGTCCGCTCGGCATAGCGGAGCTGCTCCTTCTGGGTGCGATTCGCCTCCACCACAACCACGATGCCATCCACCAAAGGTGCAAGCACCACGGCATGTTCACTTTCCTTGAGCGATGGGCAATCGATCACGACATAGCGGTATTCATGCCGCAGGTTATCCAGATAAATTGCCAGGCGTGATTGGTTGCTGTGCCAGTTGTCGTGGACAGGTTCTGTGCCCAGGACCTGTGACAGCTCTGTCGTATTCGCCTGGGCGTCGTCGATGTGCCTGCCGTTCAGCAGCAGGGTGATTTGATTACCCTGCTGGTCTAGCGCACTCGCCATCGCCTTGGTGATGTAGCTCACTCCCGCTGAGGGATGGGCAGACGTGAGCGCTACCACAAACCCACGGTTGGCGCTATCTCCGTTGCGCTGGCGAAAGATTCTGGATAACAATCCTTCGCAAACAATGCTGAGTTCGGTTCCTGGCACATGATCTCCTAGTTTGAGCTTCGCCGGTACGCTAGATTCGGACGTCGCGTGGTGTGAACGACCACGGAAGCCAAATTGCGGTCGGTTTGAAACATGGGGGGCTCGGCGATGTCCCTGGGCAGGACCATCGAAACCGTAGCCAAAATCGGATACCGTGATGCCGCTTCGAGTTCACGCGGGGTGGCTATCGTGTTTCGTACTGTTTCGGCGAGGTAGACCAGGCAGATTCCGAGAAAGACCGCGGTGACCAAACCCAGAGCAGTGTTAAACAACGGCCGGGGCCGGAAAGGCGTGTACGACATGGTCGCTTCTTGCGCCACCACCACGTTCATGAGTCCTCTCTGGTCCATGGCGTCCGCGATTTGCGACTGATCTCGCTTTTCCACATAGAGCTGGTAGTTTTGTTGCTGTTCCTTAGCCTGAGCGTCGAGGTTATTGAACTCGACGTTCAAATCCTGCATCTCTGCCAATTCTTTTTTCAGGTTGTCCACCTGGGCTGCGACTGCGGCTTGATGCGCCGCGGTGGTGCGCCGAGCAATGTTGCTCTGGGCCATGTCGGTACGGATCTGCTGCCACAGCGGATCAACGTCGGTGGTGACCTGATGTGAATTCACATTCGCTGCTTCATTCAACGCCGCGCGGGTGGACGCCAATTGTTTATCCAACTCAACTACCATCCGGTCCGTAGCCTTGTAATTCGTCAACAGCGAGGTTCGCTTGTTCTCCAATTCCACTTCGAGCGTGCTCAGCTGTTGTACGGCCTGAAGCCTGGGCAGCATGGTCTCCTGAGTGGTGTGCCGCATAGAGAGCCCGCGCAGCTTGTCGGCAGCCTGCTTCCACCGCATATCCAACTCGTGAGCGGTGGCGTCTTGGGCAAGCAGATCGGTCTGCGCCTTGGTAATCTTGTCCTCGACATCTGTCTCTCGCTGTTGCAGCGAATTCACCTGGTATTTTTTCTGAAAGTCCACCAGCTTTTGCGTGGCTTCATCCCAGGCCTTGCGGTACCGCTCGGCTTCGGAAGCGAAGAATTCCGAGGCGCCCACTGGGCGCTGCATGCGCCGGTGATGTGCGAGATAAGCCTCTGAAAGTTTCCTCAATGAATCGCGCGCTTCCTCCGGACTGCCGGCGCGCAACGTCACACTAATTACATTGGTCTTGCGTACCGGTTCGGTGATCAATCGTTTATCGAACCCCGCCAGGCGGCCTTCGTGGTTGTGAACTGCGACTGGGTCTCCGTGAATTGCGATGCTCTTTTCCCAGTCTGGATCGGCGACCTGGTCCATCACGTCGTGACTGCGGAGGATTTCGATTTCGGAATTCACCTGCGTCTCAGTAACGTCGCCGACCAGATTTCCATTTCCCGATGTCCGCTCGGGGGTTACGACCACATTGCCCCGGGCATTCTGTACCAGGAATTTCATCTCTGAGACGTACTGCCGCCGCATCAACAGAGTAAGCACGATAGCCGCAAGCACGACCACCGCAGAGACAACGAAGAACAATCGTTTTTGGCGAAAGAATGCCTCGACCCCGGTTCGAAAGGAGAGACTCATCCCTGAATCAGCCGCCGTTGGGCTGAATTTGACGATTTCAGTTTGCATATGTCAACTACCCCTGTTTACGCCGGCACAAATACCCGCGGACAAAATTGCGCTTGAGAGGTCAGACGGGGACCATCAGCGAAGTTAATTCAGCAATCCCAATTCCAAGTCACAACAATTTCGTGGCGTGTAGCTTGAGTCGAGCAAGTCAACCAGCACAGCTGATCAGCCCGCTCTGAGTTGAGATGAAAGTATCAGCATCATTCTCCCAAGACAAATTGAAAAAACTTATCTCTCGTATAGCATGGTCTTCGGGGGATATCATCTACCACGTTCAGTGTATTTTTTTCCCACCAAAGGCCTAGCCCAAGCGCAATTGGCGAGGGTAATGGCACTTGCGATTGTCCTAGCGGACAGTGTCAAGAGTGGTTCATCTCGACCTGACCGGACTTGTACCTCCGATTGGAGTGAATGAACTTACGGATTCGCAAAAAAACAATTTTGTAGTGCAATCGAAACATGAATTGGATTACGATTCGGGAAATATCCGCCAGGCCAAATGACAACCGCTGGGTCCGTGACGACATCGGCATAAGGAGAATACTGATGAGAGTCAACCACCCGGTCCCGTCGCTTGGCCACTGGCTAAGAAGGGTTATCTGGCCTGCGCTGGTAGTTGCGGTCGTCGGCCTTTCCCTTAACGCCTACGGGGAAAAAGCGTCCAGTGCCGACGCATTTGTCGATAGTGTCGGTATCAATGTCCACCTCCACAACTTCGACACTCCTTACAACAACTTTGCCAAGGTGGAGCCGGCATTGAAGGCCCTTCACGTCCGGCACGTGCGCGACGGCCTGATTGATACAACCTGGAAGGACTATTACAACCGGCATAACGAACTGGGGCGCGCCGGCATAAAGGGAATTTTCATTACCTCCCCGAACCAGACGGAGCAATTGATTCTCAGTTACCCCTCACGCATGATCGACAGCTTCGAAGGCTACGAGGCGCCGAACGAGTACGATCTAAGCGGAAATCCAACCTGGGCATTGACTCTTAGCAATTTCCTAGTGAAGCTTGACCAGATTGTGAAAGGCCATTCCCAGACTTCAAAATTCAGGGTGATTGGCCCCTCGCTCACCAAAGCCTCTTCCTTTAGCCAAATGGAAGGATCTTGCTCTTTCGATTATTCCAATCTCCACAATTACTTTTCCGGACGGAACCCGGGGACTGTGGGTTGGGGATCAAACGCGTACGGCAGCATCACCTGGAATCTCAGCAATGTGAACCTGGCCTGTCCCGCAAAACCTGTGATCACCACCGAAACGGGATATCAAACCATCACCACCATGCCGCGTTCGGTCCCGGAATCTGTCGCGGCGAAATATGTGCCACGGGTTTTCCTGGAACAGTGGCTGCGCGGGATCCGGCGTACCTACCTGTATGAACTCGTCGATCTACCCGCCGGCAGCACCAGCGCGGACAAGGGATTTGGTCTGCTGCATTCCGATTTCTCGCCTAAACCGGCTTACACGGCCCTGGTAAACTTGCTTTCGTTGTTGACCGATCCGGGACCGGCTATCTCCCCCGGCGATTTTCAATATCAACTGGGCGGTGATCTGACCGGTGTTCATCATGCCCTGTTCCAGAAACGAAATGGTTCTTTCTATCTGGCTTTGTGGGTCGAGGCGGCTAGTTACGACGTTGACGGCAAGAAGGTCATCGCTGTGCCCGCCCATAAAATCACGGTCCAGACAACCACCGCGACCGGGGGGATCCTATACGCCCTCGATGCCGCGGGAAGGCTGAGCAAACAGGACATGGCCAGTGCGACTACTCGCACGCTCAATATCACCGACGCGGTTTCAATTTTAGAATTTGGTTCTCATCCCGCGGCGCCGACGATGAACACGCCGAGTGTAAAACCATAGGATTTTGCGACCATTCAAGCGACTGATTTCGGGCGCAGGTGGGCTACACTTCAAAAACCCTGTATACCCGTGGAGTGTTACCGCTTTGCAGAAGCGTGATGGCTACATTGTGCACCTGGATTCCGCCCAAGGTCTTGCCGTCCAACTTTCCATGGTGCGCATGACCGTGGAGTACAAGGTCCGCTCCATGGCGATCAATCACCTCTGCCAAGCGGGATGTGCCGAGAAACGGGTAGATCTCCGGAACTTCTCCGCAAACGGTTTCAAGAATCGGCGAATAATGGAGCACCACAACGCGCTTTTTAGCCCGAAGCTGCGACATCGCGCGCTCCAGCTTTAGAGACTCCTCAATCGATGCATGAACAAACGCCTTGACCTCGGGCTCTCCGAAGGCGGTGAGCATGCTGCGTCCAAACCCGCCAAAAAAGCCTTTGGTCCCGGCAAATCCGACACCGTCCTTTTCATAGCCGGACCCGTCCAATACTTTGATGCCTTCCGCGTTTAACTTGCGGGAGATCTCGGCTTGCTCCCCGCTCTCATAATCGTGGTTGCCGAGCACCGCGATAACGGGGACTTGAAGGCGGATCAATGCGCCAATCAACGGCTCGACTTCCGCGGTCTTGCCAAAGTTCGTCAGGTCGCCGGCAAGCACCAGCAAGTCGGCTTCATCGCGAACTCTTCCAAACTGGTCCTGTAACACACTGAAACTCTGGGGAGTGAAATGCAAGTCGGCGGTGGCGGCAATTCTCATTCGCAGAGCGATCCGGAATTTTTGTTTGCCCGGAGAATTTCTGGGACTTCGCGCATGCGTTGGGAACGATATTCCTTCAACACATCGTGCATTCCCCATTCGTTGGTATCGATGGCAAACATGTTTTCGTCTACCAAACTTCCGCGGAATTGCGCGGACGGGTCGCGATGGGCAAGCCGCTCCGCGAACCGATTGGCCAAATTCTGCCAGAGCGACTCTGGAACATAATGGGTGGATGAAGGATACACATAGGCAAACAGCATGAGGTGCCACAGTAGAAGTTCCCAATGCTCACCCACCAACTCCAGAACTCGGGCCCACTCCAGCTTCCCTTGCCTGCCCAGGATGATGTGCGCGATATCGGCGCCATCAAAACGCTCGCGCCGCGTCACAAAAACCTTAGACGCCAGCAATTCCTCCGGAGCCAGTACCCGGGTTTTCACCCCGGCGACGATCGCCACTTGGGAACGGTCAATCCAAGTATCCTCCACGGTAATCACGGCGTTACTCATCCCTGTGATCAGGTCAACATAGAAACCATCGCGATGCGCCTTTGCCAGCCACACCGGATCGGAGATTTCACATCTGAACCCATGCGAATGCAGGCACTGGAGAGCTTGAGGAACATCCTTGGCGCATAGAAAAACATCCAGGTCCTTGGTGAAACGCCAGATACCGGTGTGGCGTTGCAGCGCAAATGCGCCAGAAACAGCGTATGGAATTCCACATTGATTGAGGAGTTCGAGAACTTCTCGAAATAGGTCTTCCTGTTTCTCTGGAAACAGCGGCCTCGACGACGAGGTCTCAAGCAACCAGGCACCCGTCTGATCTCGCATCAGGACTTAGATGGCCGAAAGCCGGGGGTGGTTGGCGACGGGGACGGGCACGAGGAAAGGTTGTTGGTATCGGCAATGCAGGAATCCGTACGGTCCATGGTATAGCGGCCATTTGCGCAAGGCCTGCCCTCTTCTCATTCCGACAGCAGTCCCGCCAGCAATTCGTGCCTGACCTTGGCGAAGGGATTCACGACCGTCACGCCATTCCATGTAAAGCCGTCTTGCATATCTTCAGACAAGAGTAGCCGGCATCCTGCCGCAGCGGAGGCCGAGAGGACCACCGCTTCCCAAATGCCAAAGTGATGGTGAGTTGCCAGATCGGCTGCGGCCAGCAGGACCGCCGGCGAGGTCTCAACCAGGGGGAATACATCCTGCCAGTTGAGGACAGCAGCGCGGGCCTGCGCCGGAGAGCGTCCCGCCTTGCGGACGAGTAAGTGGAACAGTTCGCCTAGAACCTGCACGGGCAGGAAAGTGGAGTCTTTCGGCAGCTTGGCAAGCAGTTCAAAAGCGGTCTTTTTCATCGCCGCGCCATTCACCCCTTCGGCGTAGGCGACAACATTGGTGTCAACTCCAAGCCTCATTGTTTACTATTCGTACAACTCATCTCTTTTCCATTTGCCGATGTTCAGCACGCGCTCCGAGCGCAGGCGGCGAGAAAGTGCGGCCCAGGCACGTTCCCTGGCAGGGCATTCTTCTTTGACAGGAGCGATGCGTGCAACCGGTTTGCCGTGGCTGGTAACGATGTAGCTCTGCCCTTCCCGCACATCGCGCAGGACGCGAGAGAATTTGCGGTTGGCGTTGGCGGCGAGATGGACTTTTCCATGAACGGTTTTTCCGAAGTAGTTGTTTTAACTACTTTACGACTTAGAGTCCAAGGATCGGATTTCGTCAAAAGATCGCCCTAAATCTGACGTTAGTAACTGCTTTGCCTTCCGACACGTCAAATGGCTGCGCGAGATTGGGATCAAATACTCCAGGGAAATAGTGTCTCCCAAGGTCTGAGTAAGTATGGCCGTCGGGGGTGGTTGATGTGACCACCAGGTATGCGCCAAGAACATACCGGCCCGGTGGTAGAGGGCCGATCTCGAATGTAGACGCGTCGAGTTCCAAAGTTTTTTCCATCGTCGGATGGCGCCAGTCAGGGTTTGGAAAGGGTAGGACAAACATCTTGATTAGCGCCCAGTCGCTTGCCGGAGGACGATGCTCTAATGTGCCAGAGATCCGGCCATTGGATTCGACTCGGATGTCGACTTGAGCGCAGCCACGCGGAGCTACTTCGATTTTGGCAATGAATGGGTGCACGAATGTAGCTTCGTTTGTTTGCGGATGCACGGTGTAGGCGCCAGGCGGGAGGCCGGTAATCCGCCAAGACCCATCTGGATTGACGGTGACCGCGTGTTCGGTTCCATCTTGGAACTTTGCTATCACGGTAAGTCCTGGTTCTGGCACCATCGCTATGTAATCCTGCTCGGGCGGGCGGTAATGATCCATCAGCGATGGCTCAAACTTTGGCTTAAAGTTCGGATCACGTGTGTACCTCCACATCGATCCCATTATCGTCGCGGTTGGCGGGAGAGACCGGATAGAGCCGAAATACGCGATATCCCCTTCTGCGTACTTTGCGGGTTTAGTCGCGCTGCAAAGACTCACCATGAGCTGTGCATCCGGGGTTCTTGACGCGAAGATCAGATAACGTTCCCCTCGCTGGAACGAATAGCCACATGCAGCGCTGCTTTCGGACGTGTAAACCTGAATTGTTTTTTCAGAAACACCTCGATAGCCTGCCTCAACTGCTATCGTGACCCGTAGCAACCCGCCCATCGGCGTCATGCTCATCGCGCCAGGAGCGGCCCTTACCGCGCCTTGGATTGATTCGATCTGATCCACACGTCCCAGGAGGACGGCATCGACAGATTGTCTCCACGCTTCTTGGCAAGCAGGGCCGTCACCAACCGCACAAGTACAAGCTTGCACTTCATTGAAAGTGATTGTAGCGAGGACTATGATGGCGAAAACATGAATCGCCCAACTCATGGATAGAATCTCCTGCTAGGAACGCCTCCTAATTCACATTCTCAAAAATCCCCGCGGCCCCCATCCCTCCGCCAACGCACATGGTCACCATGCCGTAGCGCCCGTTGCGGCGCTTGAGTTCGCGGATCACCGTTGCAGTCAGCTTTGCCCCGCTGGCAGGGCATTCTTCTTTGATAGGTGCGATGCGCGCAACCGGTTTGCCGTGGCTGGTCACGATGTAGCTCTGCCCTTCCCGCACATCGCGCAGCACGCGAGAGAATTTGCGGTTGGCGTTGGCGGCGGAGAAGGACTTTTCCATGAACGGGTTTTCCGAAGTAATTGTTTTAATTACTTAAGGATATTAGGTCAAAACTTAAATGGATCTGTATAAAATGTTTATTGTCGCAGCGATGCCCGGACAATCAGAGGATGGGTCTTACTCTGAGTCAGTATTTCTTCAAATCGACGGGCGGTGCCGCGAAGACTCGGCAGGCCCCGCATGGTGTTGCTTTATAGTGACGATCCGCGACGAGGCTGAGGACTTTCAGGTCTAGCGACTTGCTTCCTGAGCTGCGAGTTATGACTGCAAACCGAACCTGCCCTTCCTCGGCCAGGACAAAGGCAATCTCAGGCCGCCTGCTTGCGTCCATAATCTCCGCCCTAGTCGATTGGATATCGTAGGTGAAGTTTTCGTCGGGTCTGCAGCGTGCGAATATCGCGGGTTCGGGAGCCAAATCACTCATCGTGTTGGATTGGATGTCGGGGTAGCTAGTCCAGCCGAATTTCTTACCCCTTTCACATGAAATCATTATCGTTGCGGGAGCTTCCGGTGGTGGAAATACAGCCGAGAGCGGCGCGGGCAAGCTCCTTTCCGACCACGTTGGCCAAACAATGAGCAGGAATGTCGTTGCTCCGCCCAATGTCAGGATGAGGATGAGTACCGATCGCAAAAGTGCGCTTTTCTTTGTCATCGCTTGCGCTCCAGGAAAGCGGATGTTCCCTGTTTCTATTAGACCCCTTGGCTCATCCAAAGTTCCACTCGAGTAGCATGCTGCTGAGCGAGGTCGTGCGCCGCACTCTCGATGGCTGTTATAACATCGCCATTTCACCAGTGATTGTTGGCTTAGCAACCATTAATCAGGCCTCAGTTCACATTCTCAAAAATCCCCGCCGCCCCCATGCCTCCGCCAACGCACATGGTCACCATGCCATAGCGCCCGTTGCGGCGCTTGAGTTCGCGGATCACCGTTGCAGTCAGCTTTGCCCCGGTACAGCCGAGCGGATGTCCGAGCGCAATCGCTCCGCCGTTGGGGTTGACACGCGCTGGATCAAGACCACCTTCTTTGATCACGGCCAGCGCTTGCGCTGCGAAGGCTTCGTTCAGTTCGATCACATCAATATCGCTCAGCTTCAAGCCTGCCAGCTTGAGGGCTTTAGGGATCGCGAACACCGGTCCTATTCCCATTTCTTCAGGCTTGTATCCTGCGGTAGCGAAAGAAACGTAGCGCACCAGCGGCTTAATGCCCAGCGTTTTCGCTCTCTCGGCGGACATCACAACCGCCGCCGCGGCACCATCGGACATCTGCGAGGAATTCCCTGCCGTTACCGTGCCCTTGGCATGAAAAGCCGGCTTGAGCGCCAGCAAAGCTTCGAGCGATGTGTCGGCGCGCGGGCCTTCGTCAACTGCGAAGACAATTTCGTGCCTGTTCGGCTTCGAACCGTTGGGAGTGGTGAACGACACCGGCACCGGCACAACCTCATCCGCGAACTTGCCGGCTTGAATCGCGGCCAGTGCTTTGTGATGGCTGTGCAGCGAAAATTCATCGGCCTGCTCGCGCGTGATCCCGAATCGCTGGCCTACCCGCTCAGCCGTCAGGCCCATGGAGAGAAACGCATCGGGATAGTGGTCCACAAGCCAGGGATTGAGCGAAACCTTGTGTCCTCCCATCGGCACCATGGACATGGATTCTGTCCCGCCGGCAACCATCACTTCTGCGCCGCCGCTGGCAATGCGGTCTGCCGCCATGGCGATGGATTGCAATCCCGACGAACAGAAACGGTTGATGGTCATCGCGGAAGCTTCGACCGGCAACCCGGCGCGCAGCGACGCCGTCCTCGCCACGTTGTTGCCTTGCTCAGCTTCGGGCATGGCGCAGCCAAGAATCACGTCTTCTATTTCTTTCGGATCGAGCTGCGGCACCCGCGCAAGTGCCCCTTGGATCGCAATCGCCGCCAGATCATCAGGCCGCGTCGCCCGCAATGTGCCTTTGTATGCCCGTCCTACCGGCGTGCGTACGGAAGAAACCAGAACTACTTCGCGCATGGAGCCTCCCACCCATCCTCTCACTAACGACTATTATGAACCTGAACGGCGCCGCTGGTTTGCAGTATCGTTAATGGGCTGCACGTGGAGGATCCAACATGAAGCGCATTCACAAAGTTGCAGTCCTTGGCGCCGGCACCATGGGTGCGCGTATTGCCGCTCACTTTGCCAACGCAAGCGTGTCCAGCTACTTATTGGATATTGTCCCGCCCCATGGGGATGCGTCCATCCGCAATCAGATTGCCGCAGCTGGATTGGACGCGGCAAGAAAGTCGAAGCCTGCTGCCTTCGTTGAACCTTCCCTGGCAAACCTGGTCACAATTGGCAACTTCGAAGATGATCTGAAAAAACTGGCTGAGGTGGATTGGATCATCGAAGCCGTGGTCGAGAATCTGGACATCAAGCGTGACTTGCTGCGGAAAGTCGAGGCTGTCCGCCGTCCGGGAACGATCATTACCACCAACACCAGCGGCCTGCCCGTAGCGCAGATCGCGGAAGGCTTCTCCGAGGATTTCCGCCGCTGCTGGTTTGGCACACACTTTTTCAATCCGCCGCGTTACATGCGGCTGCTGGAAATCATTCCCGGACCCGACACGGATCGCGCCTTGATGGACGCGATCGCCTGGTTTGCCGATGTCCACCTGGGTAAAGGCGTAGTGATTGCCAAGGACACTCCCAACTTCATCGCCAACCGCATCGGCACGTTTTCTGTGCTCAACGTCATGCGCCTGATGCAGGAGATGGGCCTCTCGATCGAAGAAGTTGACGCGCTCACTGGGCAGGCCGTCGGTTGGCCGAAGTCAGCAACCTTCCGCACCATTGACTTGGTTGGACTCGACATTCTTGGACACGTCGTGAGCAACATGGCGAAATCCGGCGGACAGCAGTGCCCGCCGGTGCCGGACTTTTTCCAACAGATGCTCTCCCGCAAATGGTTGGGAGATAAAACCAAGGGAGGTTTCTACAAGAAAGGTGCAGGGCGGGAGCCCTCGCCCGCCGGCGCCAGCCATGAGGGTGAACGCCTGGCGCTGGACTGGAAGACGCTCGTATATCATCCGCAGCAAAAACCAAAGTTCCCATCGCTCGAAATGGCCAGGAACCTCGAAGAAATTGGCCCGCGCGTGCGCGCGTTGCTCGGCCTCGAGGGCGGAGCTCCGCCGAAGGGCGATAAAGCCGGAGCGTTCCTGTGGTCCGCGCTTTCCGATCTTTGGAACTATTCCGCCAACTGCGTGCCGGAGATTTCCGATTCCATCGTAGAAATCGACCGCGCCATGCGCATGGGCTTCAACTGGGAGCTCGGTCCATTTGAACTATGGGATGCCGCCGGCATCGAAACCACCGTCAACCGCATGAAAAGAGAAGGGCGAACCGTAGCCGCGAATGTCGAAAAGCTGCTGGCCTCGGGCAAACACTCCTGGTACACCGACGACGCCAAAATTCCGTCTGGCCGAGCCTACTGGGAACTGCGAACTGCGAACTATGAACCGGTTTTAGCTCCAACCGGAGTTTGGTCGGTAACGGTAGCTAAAAAGTCCAACGGCGTCGTCAAAAAGAACCCCAGCGCATCGCTGGTTGATCTAGGAGAAGGTGTAGGCTGCATTGAGTTCCACTCCAAGATGAACTCACTGGGTACCGACATCGTCTCGTTGATCACCCAGACTTTGAGGCCCGGCGGCGCGGGCGACGCCTTCGATGCCTCGATAATCACCAACGACGCCGTCAATTTCTCCGTAGGCGCGAATCTCATGCTCCTGCTGATGTCCGCGCAAGAAGAGGAGTGGGATGACGTGGATCTCGCCATCCGCCAGTTCCAGGGGATGACGCAGGCCATCAAGTTCTCTCCCAAGCCGGTAGTGATCGCGCCGTTCGGTATGACGCTGGGCGGTGGCGCGGAGATCACGTTACACGCGCCCGCGCGTCAGCCGCACGCCGAACTCTATATCGGACTGGTCGAGATCGGCGTCGGCCTGCTTCCCGGCGGCGGTGGCTGCAAAGAGATGTTATTGCGCGCAGTGGACAGCGCAACCGCGCTACGCCAAGGCACGCGTCCTTCGCCAGGCAACATCGCGGATTCGGTCGAAATGATGGAAACCGTCAAAAAAGCCTTTGAGACGATCGCCACCGCCAAGGTAGCAACGTCGGCGCACGAAGCCCGCGCCCTCGGATTCCTGTCGGACAGCGACGCCATCAGCATGAACCGCGAACGCGTGCTGGCCGACGCTAAAGCTCGTGCGCTGGAGTTGGTGCGTGCCGGCTACGAGCCTGCCGTGCCGCGTATGAATATTCCGGCGCCAGGCGAGAGCATCCTTGCCACGCTCAAGATGGGCGTCCACCTGATGCGCCAGGGCGAGCACATCACCGAATATGAAGTGAAGCTGGGACACAAAATTGCCGAGGTTCTATGCGGCGGCAACGTCACTCCGGGCACGCTGATCAGCGAGCAATATCTTTTGGATTTGGAGCGGGAGGCGTTCAAATCCCTCTGCGGTGAGAAGAAAACGCAGGAGCGGATTCAGTACACGCTGAAGACCGGGAAGACGCTGAGGAATTGAGCCCGCGGATTACAACAAATCGCCTAGGGGCGGCGGGTGCCCTCACCTGCCCCGGGCTTCAGCCCGCACCCACAATTGGGAAGGGCACTGGCTTCAGCCGTGCCGTAAGCGACGGGAACCTCGACGGCTTCAGCCGCTGAGGGACTTGTTAAGACGCCGGGCATGATGGCGTCGGCATCGCCCCTCAGGGGCTAAAGCCCAATGTTTTAGGGC
>WNFY01005830.1_pt1 | contig 35034 bp, 38 predicted proteins | sample 5400091 | NCBI WGS metagenome assembly WNFY01 (sample SAMN13153364, study PRJNA577476) | soil metagenome | isolation source: 60 cm soil or saprolite under grassland replicate 1 | place: USA:California | collected 2016-06-15 | reverse complement strand
GTACAGTTATACGTTATAATACATAGGCCTGGGATGGAAGGCGGGATGTTCGTAGGCAAGCATATCCACCTCGACGAGCAAGCTTGTAGCGTACATCTGATTATTCGTGCAACCTTTTCCCCATGGGGTTAGCACGCGCACCTCCTGGAGTCGCGCGTTGCGATTCGCATACGCGTGGTAAAGGGAGGACGAGCTGGCACCCCGTCCTCCCTTTACTTTTGCTAAGCCTATAGAAGGAGTGGCATGCGATTCACAGTGCGGTCATTGGGGGGAAAATTAGTAATTAGTGCGGCTTTGATGCTTTTGCTTTGCATGCTCCTTTTTTCAGTCACCTCCTGGTATGCTTTGAAGTCCTTTTACGAGCATGAAGCAATAAGTGACGCTAGGATACACCTGAAGTCCATTCAGAGCGCGTACCAGATCAAAATTAATGTAATGAAAGATGGCCTCACTAAAGAAGCTTCTAAACATGTTATAGTTGCTGCTTTAACCACCTCTAAACTGTCTGCTCAGGCTTCCAAAGAGTTAGCATCGGCTAAACTGAAGTATCATCTCGCGTCAGTTTCAATTATCTCTCTGCAAGGAAGATTACTAGGAGATTTTGATCCTTCCATGAACGTTTCCTTGAAAAATCAAGCACTGAGTGGAGAAACCGTCACAGCGCTACAGATGACTGAGCTAGAGATAGCTGTTCCTATTAAAAACAGTGTAGGTACGAAAATAGGTGCGCTGGTAGCTGCGCAGGACATCGACAACGATTTTGCATTTAATCTTTCAGGAGGCGGTAGATTAAAGGTAGTATTGTGTGAATCAAATCATAACCCATGGAAAACTGTAAGCAATATTGATAAGCTGGATCAGCTTGTGTCAGAAAGTGACCTTTGTATACCAGGAACCCATATTATTGATGGAAGTGAACACTACCTTGCAGTGTCCAATTTTGTACATAATGGGAACCAGCTTGCAGGTTCACCACCATTGATGGTCGTGGATATTGAGCCGTTGTATCGCATTACTGCTCATATAGAACGAGCAATGCTGATTTTGATCGGCCTGGCCGTCTTTATCATCACTCTTGGTGTGACAGGTTATGCTCTGGTTGCAAAGACATTCTTCGTGCGTCCTATACGCCGATTGCAGGGCAGAGTAGCAGCTCTAGTAGCCGATAATGGAGATACAGAACTTGCGGCCTCAACAATTGACGAGTTGTCTATGCTGTCTCGCTCATTCAGCCTTCTCTCGGAATCCCTTAGTACACGAGAAAATGAAAGCGATGTTATCACCAGGCAGATGAGTGATTTGCTAGCGATGAGTGATGTGCTCATCTCGACATTGAACCTCGAGGCTCTTCTGGGAGAGATTGTCTCTCGTCTTGGTCATATTATGCAAGCAAAAGGTGTAGCACTGCTTTTATACGGGCGCGAGATGCAATCTCCCTGGGCGGTTGCTCGGTGGTCAAATCAACAGAATTCCAATGGATCCATTCCAGTCGTCGACTCGTCGTCTCAAAGTGGTGCTGTTACAGTACATACGGACCCAACTGGAGATATCACCATGACGGCAACAACTAAAATGGCTGCGATCGCAGTTCCAGCAAAACGGTCTGATCCAACATCGAGCGGAAAACGCTCAGCTATACGAGTGCCCAAGCTCACTTCTCAAACTGAGCAAGTCGCGATACGAGTCCCGCGAATTCCACGTCCAGCTCTGCGTGATCTTGATATGATTCTGGCCCGCATGTCTATGCAGAAGCAGAAAATTGCTTGCGGTGAGGACATTCAAATGATCTACCAGGAGCGCGGTGAAGCCTGGGCACGTATGGCATTGGAAGCAGGTTATTATTCGGTTATTGCCGTGCCTCTCTTATTGCAAGATCAGGTTATTGGAGCAATTGTATTGTATGGTGATAGACCTAACCAGGTGAGCCGGCGTGACACGTTTTTGTTGAGCACTGCAGCGATTCAGGCTGCAATGGCGATTCAGAATGCGCTCCTTTTTGCCGAAGTGAAGGATAAAAATGCAGCTCTTGAGCGCGTAAATCATCTGAAGTCACAATTTCTTGCTACTGTTACCCATGAATTACGTACCCCATTACACAGTATCATCAGTTATGGCGCGTTAATATTAGAAGGGTTTGTTGAAGGAGAACTCACGGCTGAACAGGAAGAACATATCCAGTTTATCGTGCGTCGAGCGGAAGATCTATCACGCCTCGTAGATGATATGTTGGATCTCTCGAAAATCGAAGCTGATCGTCTGGAGGTCAAAGTTGAACCACTTTCGCTGGAGCTAAGCTTGACGGAGGTTGTAAGCCAACTCAAGCCAATGGCAAGCAATAAAGGTCTACAACTGACACTAGAAATGGAAGATTCGCTGCCGATGGTTCTGGCTGATAGCCAGCGTATACGCCAGGTCGCCATTAATATGGTCTCCAATGCCTTGAAGTTTACAGAGAAAGGCGGGGTAAACATTCAATGTGCGTTACTTGATCGTTACGAGATGCTGCGCATCTCGGTCAATGATACTGGTATTGGTATTTCACCTGCAGCACTTGACTATATTTTTGAAGCATTTCGCCAGGCCGATGGCAGTACCACGCGCCGATTTGGAGGAACAGGTCTGGGTTTAACGATTGCCAGGAAATTGATCGAGTTACAAGGGGGCGAAGTTTCCGTTGAAAGTGTTGTGGGCCAGGGTTCGACCTTTTCGTTTACTTTACCTGTAGCATCTACCGCCAGGGTACGCGTTTGATAGTTATGGGGTTCTTTATGAAGCATGTATTGCGGCTTAAATAGATGAAGATACAAGAATTGGAAGATGTGAATTATGAACACAACAATGCCACCAGTCACAACACCTGGCACACGCCAACCGAAAATTCTTATTATTGAGAATGAAGTTTCAAACCGTCTACTGATTGAGCGGGTCCTCTCAACGCGTGGCTATCGCTGTATTTCTGCTTCAAATGGACAGGAAGCACTGAATATACTTGATAGAGAACATGTAGACCTGATTCTGACAGATCTCTCAATGCCGGTGCTCGATGGTTATCGTACGACGCAGTTGATTCGTGAACGTCCCGCAATGGCAAATGTACCTATTGTAGCTGTTACTGCATATGCATTGAATGATGAAAACGAGGCAGCATTGCAAATAGGCTGTAACGAATATTTAACAAAGCCTTTTAAGCCACGTCAATTGTTAGAGGTGGTGGATAGATTATTGCCGCACGAGTAAATATATACATTTCTGCAAAATTGTGGCGCATTTTGCGAGAATTTGTTATGATACGTGATACTAAATGTGAGCGTCAGGCCGGTCATACTGATTGCATGACCGGTTAATCTCTTTTGGGAGAGTATTGTTGAGAATTTTCTAGAAGGTGATTGGTTATGGATATTCGTATCATTGAACAAAATGTAGAAGATATGCAGTGCGATGCGCTGGTTGTAGGAGCGGCCTACAAGAAAGTAGGACAACAAACTAAAGAGTTAGTGTTAACTGGAAAAGCTACGGAAGTGGATAGTCTGCTTGGAGGCCTTTTTCAGGCTACCTATGGCGACGGTGAGTTCAAAGCCGAACTGGGAGAGTTGCTCACTTTACATCCCATGGGAAAGTTGACTGCAAAACGGGTTGTTGTGGTGGGCTTAGGCGCACAGGAGAAGATGAGTACGCAATCAATTCGTCGTGCCAGCGCGATAGCTTCTCGTCATGTGCAACAAACTGGAGCGAACCAGGTTGCTCTCGCACTTCACTCGGAGGAGTGGAATATGGACCTGGACAACAGCATACGGGCAGAAGTAGAAGGGGCATTATTGGGCCTATATATTTTTAAAAAATATAAACAAACGAATACGAACGGAAATGGACAGGGAATTACTAGAATCAATCTACTGGCGAATAATGCAAACGAAGTGATGCTCGACCTGGCTGTAGATCAGGGTATTGCTCTTGCTGAAGGCACAAATTTTGCGCGAGATCTTGTTAATGAGCCACCCAATGTATTGACTCCATCGGAACTTGCTAATCGAGCAAGCGCTATGGCAGAGCAATTCGGGCTTGCATGCCAGATACTAGATCGACCTGAGTTACAAGAACTGGGAATGGGTGGATTACTAGGTGTGGCGCAAGGTAGCGTCGAACCTCCTAAATTTATTATTCTGCATTATCGCGGCGCTCCTCAAAGTGAAAATCAGGGCATTGCTCTGGTTGGCAAGGGCATCACATTTGATACCGGCGGTATCTCTCTCAAACCGGCTGAAGGTATGCACCAGATGAAAGGTGATATGGCGGGAGCAGCGGCTGTGATTGGTGCAATGTATGCTATTGCCGTATTAAAACCAGCCATAAACGTCACGGCTTTGGTGCCAACCACCGAGAACATGCCGGGCGGGACTGCCTACCGGCCTGGCGATATCTTGCGAATCATGAATGGAAAGACGATTGAGATTATAAATACGGATGCCGAAGGACGACTTGTGCTCGCTGATGCATTATCCTACGCCGTTAAAAATGGCTTATCGCCAATTATTGATGTAGCGACATTAACCGGTGGTATCGTCGTCGCGCTTGGTTCCGTGATGTCTGGTATATTCTGTAACGATGAGAAACTCAGCAAACAAATTACCTCAGCAGGGCAGATTGCGGGTGAGAAGTTCTGGCCTATGCCTCTAGATGACGAGTATAAAGAAGCTATTCAGAGTGATATTGCTGACATCAAACAAACTGGTGGGAGATACGCTTCAGCGGCTACGGCTGCCAAAATTCTTGAGCAGTTCGTAGGCGATGCACGATGGGCTCACTTGGATATAGCCGGTACTGACTTTATAGATACTAAAAAACCGTACCAGGATTATGGAGCTACAGGAGTAGCTGTACGTACACTCGCAGAATTTGTTCTTAGGAGAGCGGAATAATCTCCCTTTATTCAGAAGTGAAAGGTTAACTATGCTTAAACAAGAGACGATGATCCCTGGCTTCACAAACGGGGTTGCAGGCATCACTGAATTACTGGATTACATGCATGAAATTGAGGATCTCAAGGCTTTAGGAAGCCTGGCAGAGTGGGATCAAAATACTGAGATGCCTGAAGGGGCAGGGGAAGTGCGTGGCTACCAGTTGGCAACGCTACAGGGAGCGCTACATGATCGCTGGACAACCCAGCGACTGGGTACCCTACTCAATGAGTTGAGCGAGGTAATCAATCGATCAGACTATACTGTTACCGACCGTGGATTGGTGCGGGAGGCACAACGTAACTATGACCGCGCAACGAAGTTGCCGCGCAAACTGGTTGAGGAGTTGGCCCGCGTCCAGTCTGGTAGTTTTGAAGCATGGAGACGCGCCAGAGAACACAACGATTTCGCCAGTTTCGCTCCCTGGCTTAGCCGTACTGTTGCTCTGCAGCGTGAGGTTGCGGATCGCATTGGTTATGCTGAGACTCGTTACGATGCGCTCCTGGATCAATTTGAACCGGGAATGACAGCCAGTAAGTTAGATAAACTGTTTGCTCCTGTGCGCGAGGTAAGCACGACATTATTGCGGCGTATTGAGGCAAGTGGCACTATCGTTGATGATTCCTGTTTACAAGGCGAGTTTTCAGAAGAGCAGCAAGTAGAATTATCCGATGTCTTGCTGCGTGCTATGGGGTATGACTTCTCACATGGTGGGATTGCGGTTTCACCACATCCTTTCACAACGAGCTTTGGCAGTCCATTTGACGTGCGTCTCACTGTTCATCCAGACAAGCGTTTCATCCAGTCGTCGGTGATGGCTGCAATACACGAGGGTGGTCATGCCGTTTATGAGCAAGGTAGCGCTCCATCTCTTGCGCGTACTCCTCTTGCGGGGGGCGCTTCGATGGGAGCGCATGAATCACAGTCACGCCTATGGGAAAATGCGATTGGACGTTCAGAGGCATACTGGCTGGGTCAATTTGCTGCTGTGCGACAGGCTTTTCCAGAACAATTTGCTACTGTTGGTGCTGCCGCATTCGCTCGCGCACTGAACAAGGTGAAACCCAGTCTGATTCGAATTGAGGCCGATGAGGTCACGTATAACCTGCATATAATCGTGCGTTATGAACTGGAGAAGGCGCTGATCAATGGCGATGTCACTATTGAGTCGCTACCAGGGCTTTGGAACGCAAAGTATCACGAATACCTGGGTATCGAGCCAACGAATGATTCTGAGGGCGTGCTACAAGATATTCACTGGTCTTCTGGTTTTGGCTACTTCCCGAGTTATACGCTGGGTAATCTCTACAGTGCGCAAATTTACTCTGCGCTTCGTAAGCATTTCCCAAATTTCGATGAGCAGTTAGCGAGTGGCGATACCGCATTTATACTGGAATGGCTGCGTAATAAGATGTACGTCTTTGGCGCAATATATCAACCCGATACCTTGATGAAGCGTGTGACAGGAGAAGGTCCCAATCCAGCATTCTTTGCACGTTACCTGACCAGCAAGTTTGAGGCAATTTATCAGTTGCATTCATCCTCTTGACGAGTTTCTATGGGTAAACTAGAACAACAACATCCTCGACAAGGAACGCACGCAGGAGAGAAGAAGGTCTGAGCACACCATCTCAGGCGCAACACCGGATCTTTATCAGTCATAGCCATATCGATAACGAGTTCGGCACCAGGCTTGCCCATGATCTGCGTCGTGTGCTTGGTGATGAAAGCGCTGTCTGGTACGATAACTTGGGTGGACTCCATGGAGGCGATACCTGGTGGGAGAAGATTTTGGAGGAGCTGACTGCCCGCAAAGTGTTTATAGTCGTGCTTTCGCCTGAAGCGGTGCTCTCTCCTTGGGTAAGAGATGAGATCAACCTGGCCTGGAGCCAGAAGACATGGAACAGCACTGGTACGGCAGATGGAAGCGGCAAAGGCCGCTCAAGATTGGCCTGCTGTGCTCCGCAAAGCCGAATATCTCATCAAGCGCCTACCAGGGAGCGCTACCGCGAAGGTCTATCGCTTGCAAGGGTTGGCTTTCTTGGAAGAGGGGGAGGCGCAGCAGGGACAGGAGGCATTGGAGATCGCCCTTGCATTAGTGAATGATCGACAGCTTCGGCTCACGCTGCTCGGCGATTATACGACCTTGCTTGCCAGCCAGAACCAATGGGCAAAGGTGCTGAAACAAGCCAGAGAGGCACCCCACCTGGAACCGGGTGCTTCGATTGATGAAAAACCACACCATCCAGTAATGCTGGCAGCAATAACGCGCAAGGAACCGAGAAACGCGATCACTTCTTTTTAGCTGAAAAATTATGTATACTTCTATAGGGGAAACCAATCTTCTTTTAAACCATCCACGTATGATTATTAATGGCCATTGTTGTCTTTACTCACCTGATGACGTAAGGAGAATCTTTTCATGAAATCCTCCAGTTTCTTCTGTAGACTCGTTTATTTTCTGGGTGCAGTAGTGATACTGCCAGGCATTGTAGGAATTGCTCTTTACCCACATACAGTCGCTCAGGCAGCCAGTGGGACGCGAAAGTTTAACCCGCATAGTGCTTTGACAATCCGGCCTTTGTGGAAATACGCCCAGAAAATCAGCGCAGCAGGTGCCATTCCACCATGTCTGACAAGTACTGTGCCTCCTCGCTGCTATAGTCCTCATCAAATTCGCGATGCCTACAATATCCAGCCGCTGCTCAATGCTGGTATCACAGGCAGCGGCCAGACGGTGGTCCTCATTGACTTCGCCACAAGCACAACACTCACTAGTGATATCCACCTCTATGATCAACTCTTTGGATTGAAAGACCCAACAATCAATGTCTTTTCGCCATTTGGGCCACCTTCTATTGACCCAGGTTTCTATGTTGAGACGGCCTTAGATGTAGAGACTGTTCATTCGCTTGCGCCCTCTGCTACAATCGATCTCGTCCTGGTGAATGAAGATTTTGTCACCTCTCCCTCAGGTGCCCTGTCGGTTGCCCTGAGTGGGACAAAGTACGCGATTGATCACAATCTTGGTGCCGTGATCTCACAGAGCTTTGGCCTTGGCGAGACCTGCGCAGGTTCGGCATACCTTCAACAGGAGCAGTTGGTGTTTAGTAAAGCACGCGCCAAACATATCACGCTGCTTGCCTCGTCTGGCGACTCTGGTGCTGCTGTTTTGATCTGTAACGGTCCTTTCTTCACCGAAGGGAAAGGAGTCAATCTACCTGCGGCCGATCCATTAGTGACGAGTGTGGGTGGTACGAGTCTGGATGCTGCCGTCGGTACGGGCAAGTACATTGCTGAGACCACATGGAACGAAGATGCTAATGGAGCCGGTGCTACTGGTGGTGGCATCAGCACTATCTTCCCTGTGCCAGGATATCAGAGTGGCATCACCGGGCTTACAGGTCGCGGTGTACCCGATGTCGCCTTCGATGCCGATCCGCTTACGGGCGTGCCTGTCGTTTTCAGTCAGCAAGGAGCAACCCTGATCGTTCCAATTGGAGGAACAAGTGTAGGCGCACCCGCATGGGCAGCTATTGTTGCTCTTGCTAACCAGCAGGCTGGAAGGCGACTGGGCTTCCTCAACGATACCGTTTACTCCATTATTGCAAGCAGCTCTTACCCTGATGGGTTCCATGACATTACAACGGGCAACAACACGGTTACTGGCTTTGGGCCAAACGGCCCTATCACGATTACAGGATACAACGCAGGTACAGGATGGGATGCTGTTACGGGTGCCGGAACACCAAAGGTGAACTCCCTTGTTGCTATGCTATAATACCCCTATGAAGATTCACTTGCGTTATTTTGCATCGTTCCGTGAGATTGTTGGGCAAAATAAGGAAATGTTGACAGTGGACGATGGCGCTAGCGTTGCCGATGTACGCGCATTACTCCTTGTCCGCTATCCTCGCTTGCAACCTGTCATGGAACGATCTGCCTGTGCTGTAAATCATGGCTATGTAGCAGGAGACTCAACGCTCCACGAGGGCGATGAGGTTGTTTTTATCCCTCCTGTAGGTGGCGGGACACACTAGAAGGTCAGGTACGTCTAATTGGAGCCATTCATTCAGATTACTCGAGAGCCGCTTGATCGCAATGCCCTTATTGCCGCCGTTAGCGACCCTGGCGCGGGAGGTATTGTTGTCTTTGAAGGTGTGGTACGTGACAATGCGAGAGGTAAGCAGGTTCGCTATCTGGAATATGACGTTTACCCGGAGATGGCAGTACAACAAATTCGCGAAATTATTGCCGAAGCTGAAAGGCGATGGAATGTTGATCGTGTCGCGGTCGCACATCGCATTGGACGTCTTGAGATTGGAGAGGCAAGTGTTATTATTGTCGTAGCTACTCCACACCGGGCAGAAGCTTTCGATGCCTGTCGCTATATCATTGATACACTCAAAACGACAGTGCCGATCTGGAAGAAAGAAGTAGCTATGAATGGAGAGGAGTGGGTAGAAGGCTAAGATTGTCAACTCTAATATGCATCTGTTTGTAAGCAACAGAGCAGTATAAAGGGTTACGCTCTAGATTTTTTTATGGTACAGTTGTAAGTAGTCATAGTTATTCCCGGAGAAAAGTATCTTTGTATCGTAAGGTTTCCATGGGTTTTCTCCCGGAGGTCATTGATGAACTTATTTGAGAAGCATTCTCAACTCAACCAACTCTTCACTCAAAGCCCCGTTAACGCTGCCTATCTGGCCGGGTCACTTTCAACCCGCACTTCGTTTGGACATCTCTCAGATGTAGATATCGCCATTTTGTTAATGGAGCAGATTAAGTCCGATCAATTTCTTGATTATCAGCTCTACTTTTTTAGCGAACTTGCAAAGAGATTGGAGTCTGATAGCATTGACGTGGTAATTCTGAATCAGGCTTCTCTTCTGCTCAAACTGCAGGTCATTAAGTATGGGCAGATTCTCTTCAGTCGGGATGAGAAATTGCGTGTCTCATTCGAGACGAAGGCAATTATGGACTACCTGGACTTCAAAAAATTTGATGAAATACAAAACCAGGCCTTAAGCCGACGTCTCTATGGACAGACGCTGACAGTAGACAAAGAATTGGTGCAACGCCACCTTAAGCAGTTGCGCGAGGCCGTGTATATATTAAAAGACCTGGGAAAAACCAAACGAGAGGAGTTTACGACGGACTTTCGCATCTATGGACTTGCTGAACGATACCTTCAAATTGCGATTGAGTCTTGTCTGCAAGTCTGTGGGATCCTTGTGGCATCACTCGGGTTGCGCCGACCTGAAGGCTATCACGAACTTCTGAGTGTAGTAGCTACTCAGCAGATCATTCCAAATTCACTGGCTTATCGACTGGAGATACTAACGAACCTGCGCGATACGCTGGTTCATGACTCAAGTACGCTTAACCACGATCTGCTGTATGATTATATCCAGCAGCGCGTTGATGATTTCGAAGTGTTTGCTAATGCTGTTGAAGAAAAGCAGTTAAAACAGTAATACCATCCAGGCAAGTTTCTTGCCTGGATGGTATTACTGTTTATTCCCTGACTGATCGGACGTAGGCAAGGATCATGGAAGGATCCATAGCAATGGCCTGTTGTGCCATTTCGAGAGCTTCGTCATAACGCTTCACTTCACGAAGCGTATCAGCAAGATCATTGTAGTAATCGGCGTTTAGTGGGTCACTATCAATGGCGTTCTGGTAATTTTCAATAGCTTCCTCATGACGGCCGAGCGCATCATATGCGGTAGCAAGCTGGTAGTACCCCTCTGGATCGTCTTCGAACTTTTCAAGTAATGTCTGGCTTGTTTGAATCGCGTCATCGAAACGATCCATACTATTATAGGTGTCAGCAAGCCCGGCATAGGCTGCTGCGAGATCATCCGGGTCCAGGTTGCTTTCAGCATCGATCAATGCTTCTTCTCTATTTCCTTCTAAGGAGCGCCATGTGCCAAGATGTTCCCAGGCATCAGCATCTTCAGGTGATAGCGTTACAATGCGTGCGTACGTTTCTGCTGCCTGGCCCGGGTCACCGATTGCCTGGTAAACGGAAGCCAGAGTATCATAGACTGTACGCTCTTCGGGATCGAGTCCCAGCATCTGGTTAGCGACGGAGAGAGCCTGGTCATAGCGCCTCATGTCGAGGTAAAGGCTGACTAGTTCAGCATAGCGTGATGTATCGCTCGGATCCTCGTCAACCTGTTTCTCTTGAAGCGCAATGCGACGATACTGTTCATTTACAAGCTCCCGTACCTCGCGGAGGTTAGCGACTGCTGAAGCGTTGTCTGGATTGAGAATGAGTGCTTGCCGGTAGGCCTGAATAGAGTCATCGTAAAGGTTTTGAATGCGGTAAGCATCTCCAACGCTGAGATAAAGCTCGTCGTTGTCGGGATCAAACTCAAGAGCTTGTTGATAGGTCTCAAGAGCTTCTTCATGCAGACCTAGCTCGCTACTGAGAGTTCCAAGGTTTATATAAGCCTCTATCAGTTGCGGATCAAGGTCGATAGCTCTGCGATAGCCAGCAATAGCGACCTCAGCATCATCGAGAAGTTGTTTGGCTAAGGCCAGGTTATAACGCGCGCGAGCATCGTTGGGATTTGCATCAACGGCATGCTGGAAGGCTTCTGCTGCAGCTTCATAATTTCCTTCTTGCGCGGCAGCATTGCCTCTGTCGGTCCACTTTTGCTCATCAAGGTTGATGTCCTGTAGGCCAGTGCCGTTCTGGTTGCTGCTGTCACTAGTTGCAGTATCTTGCTGTTCGTCCATAGTACGTATTTTGTTTCTCCTCTATTGTGTAGCTTCATACGTTCACGCGTGTAGTTGTAGTAAGAATCTTTTGAAATTCCTTGAGTAGTATAACACGTTCAGGTTGCTGCTTCTAGTAGGATGACCATATAGGCCACATCTGTTTGTTTAGCTGAAAAATAAAAACACCTGACATCTCAAACAGAAGTGAGATATCAGGCGTCACTGATCAATTTTGCGAGAACTTATTGTAATAGTTGGGTCTTAGGCAGCCCCAACACCGTTATCGGCAAGAACCCTGTCGATCTCGTTTTTGAGGCGCGTTGGGTGTGGTCCAATCAGACGACCAATCTCTCGACCTTCATTGAAGAGAATGAGAGTAGGAATAGCCTGAATATGGTATTGATAAGGAACGTGCTGGTGCTCGTCAGTATCAAACTTGGCAAAATTGAGTTTCCCCTGGTATTCATTGCTCAATTTCTCGAAGACAGGCGCAATAGCGCGGCAGGGGCCACACCATGCAGCCCAGAAATCGACGATAACGGGTTTGTCAGATTTGAGTACCCTTGCCTCGAAATCCTGGTCTCCCACATACATGAGGTGTTTTTGCGTGTCCATTAAATTACTTGCTCACTTTCCTGGTTGTGTATTTGTATGATGTTGAGATATTTAGACTTTTCCACTGAATCTCTAATGTAGAGAACAAGAGTATTACGATAGTTATTCCTCTTAATAATTATACGAGATGAGAGGTTTCACGTCTAGCGTATTATGACCGGCATCCAAATGAGAGAGCCAGGACTTTCTCATTTGGATGCCGGTCATAAACCTGTGTTACTGTAGAGAATTGGGTGGATTAGTTTCTTCGGCCACCACCTTGAACAATAGACAGTATTCTGAGTATGAATAGGAACAGATTCAAAAGGGTAATAAAGAGCGAAACCGTCAAGCCTATGGCGTTGGGCATTGTGTCGGCCAGATTTTTGGCTTGCTGCACATAATACAGAACGTAAGCTGAGAAAATGCCAACACCCAGAATTGAGATCAACAGCGAAAAAATGGTGCTTTGGAAAAAGATGCCTATCAACATTGCTACAATCAGTAGAATGACGCCCACGAAAAGGATACCGCCCAATCTGTTAAAGTTGCGTTTTGTTATCCAGGCATATACTGCAAGTGCCAGCGATGTGACCGCTGTAAGAAAAAATGCTTCGGCCAGAATGACACCAGCGCCGGCTCCTAGATATAAAGCTATGAGAGGAGCTAGCGATATCCCCTCTAAGAGAGTGAAGAGGAAGAGCAGGAATAGATTTAATCCAGGCGTATTAATGTTAAAATTTAGAATGAAAAGGACGACAAACCCGCCAATAGCGACAACCCAGTAACCTCCTCCATAATTGAGGTGTAAAACAAACATTCCGATAAGAGTTCCTATGAACGCAAAAAGGAATGAAGTGGCAAGTAGGCCCATCACTTTGCTGATCAGGCTACCTTCCTGCACACCTTCCTGACCATAGGGTAGAGTTTCGTACCGGTAGCCAGAGGCGCCAAACATGCCGCGATTTCTCATAGGGAAACCACTATTAGGATTATACATAATTCATACCTCGAATGGAAACTAGTAAACTTGTTTACATAGATATTACGAAGAGTATATGGTAACGGTTGTATTTTGTGCTCATATTACCACAAAAAATAAGCTCTATTATTTTTTTCGATGATTGACTTTGGGTGGTTCATTGGGTGGTTCATCGCTTGATTGCATTGCTAAAGACGCCTCAACAATATTGGTAATATCGCAACGTGGATGGTTATTGTCTGCGTGCCAGTAGAGTGAACTCCCGGGCGGTTTCCGCATGAGACCACCGCAACGCGGACAGCGAGGCGTTTCAATGTTACTCTGACCCTGTGTCATGCAGCGTTCTCCTTATGAAGATAGAGCGGCATCTTACGTGTCTGTTTGTGTCATAGATGATCGACTATATTCTGCTAGTGTTCAGCATACCAGGGACAGTTATACGAGAAAGCACATTGAAAAATATGCAACGGAATGTGTTGAAAGGTTATCACATGACACTCCATACACCACAGATTTCACAAAAAGCGACACCAACTAACGAGCGCGCCCACCAGCTTTGCTTTCTTCAGACAGGTTTTGAAGTAACTGGCTGCGTGCCTCGTCTGATCCCGTATAGCCGGGATTATAAGCCAGGTGAAGTAAATTCCCCAATGGCAAGGAGATTTCATGGGTTGGCGCCTGAAGCGGTCCCGAGGCCGCAAGGGTTGTTGGCGTCGCTGGTGGAGGTGGCTGGGGCGGTCGACGGAATAATTCACCACGAGCTGTACGTCTACCACCCTCAATAGAAGGTGGGTGATCTTGCCTGTCGTTACGGTCTCCATTGGATCCAGCATGATGCTGAGATTGAGAGCTAGTAGGCGATGCATGCGTGTTTCCAGCTTGCTCATTTACCGATGCATCTGCATGCTCTCCATCCAATGGTGCGATGGGAGTCTGCTCGGTAGCCAGCGTCTCCTGAATATTCTCAGGTTGATCTGAGCTATGGTTGTTGTCTTCTGGCTGATCGGGTGGGTTTGCGCGTCTGCGTCGTGTAATTGGCATAGGAGCTTGCTCCCTCAGAAATTGTGAATACTCTAGTTGCGATTGCATTATATCACACCATAGAGAGAAGTTCTACGAAATTAACCTGAACAAAAGATTAACTGTTTGATGTTTCTCATGAGACAACATCAAGGTTGGACTGCCTAACTATTGAAGAAGTCTGCATTGATTTTAGTAAAGTGATTCCATTCTTCAGGAACTGCTGACTCTTCAAAGATAGCTGTAACAGGGCAGGCAGGTTCACATGCGCCACAGTCAATGCATTCGTCAGGGTTTATGTATAGCATTTCAGCCTCTTCAAAACCAGCCTCACCTGTTGTAGGATGGATGCAATCAACGGGGCAAACATCTACGCAGGACGCGTCCTTAACACCAATACAAGGCTGAGTAATAACATAAGTCATGTTTTAAATATCCTCCTCTTGGTCCGCTTTGTAATGAGATCATTATATGGCGGATAAGCTATGTTTCTTGGCAATTTGTAAGTTAGCCAGATTCAGTATAGTGGGTTGCAAGGGCAATGTCAATTATTTTATAAGCCCAGGGTTCGTGATTACAGCACTTATCACAGCTTGCTTCAACTTCTTTTTGGATATTGCAGTATGGATGATTTGCACCTTGTTTTACCTGATATTGAGAAGACTAAGGCAAGGTGATTATAGTATTTTTATATGCAGTTGTGAGAAAGCAACCTCAGTATTTTGTCCCTCTACACTGAGGCCTATAGCCCCAGAACTTAATAGTTGATTAGAAGTATCAATGAAAGGTTTTCCTAGCTGCTGGTTATTCAAGTAAAAGGTGAAGGAATTGTCTTTTACTACGATAGTCATGACATTGTTCTGGTCAAAATTGGATATGATGGATGGTGCTTTATCTGACTTTAAGGGTAATAGTCTATCTGATCGCCAAAATCCATATTGACCCCCACCCGATGGTGTGATTTCAAAAAGATAGTAGTGTTGTAAGTTTACTGAAGAACGTAAAACTATGCCATAGTAATCACCATTATCATGCACACCACGTATTTCGGAGGTTGTAACGGTGATACGGAAATTTGTAAATTGGGTATTCCCAAAGTCGTAGAGAGCCATGGAAAAGTTCGTTGGTTGTTTGCTTAGAATATGGTATTGTCCATCTTTAATGAAATAAGTGCTGCCAACCGATTCTACTGGCCATTCATTCTTATCTGCAAGATAATCGGTTAGTGAACTGGAAGGAGCAGATTGCGCATGATGCTTTGTATTTGTGAATTTGTTTACGATGTTAACGCTGAGGACTGAACCAATGATTACTGCAAGTAGTAAAATCAGTGGCAAAGCAATTCGCCATAATTTGTTGGAGGCTTTCCAGGTAGGATTGCCTTGAGCGGTGGGTTTTAAAGGGGCTTGAGCTTTTTTTGCTCCACCGCTCGAGACCATTGCCTTCATTTTAGCTTCGCTATCCGTGAGTACATAGTTGTCAGCATTGGCTACTGCTTCAGCGAAAGCCACACTAAACATTCCGGTTGTCTGGTAGCGATCCTCTGGCCATTTTGAAAGTGCTTTAGCAATTACTCGATCGATCTGCGGGGTGATATCGGAGCGAAAGGTGCTAAGCAGAGGAGGTGTATCATGCACATGCATGAGGGCCATAGTAATTGAAGAATCCGCCTGGAATGGTGGCCTACCAGCTAGCAGAAAGAACAGGGTTACAGCAAGGGAGTAAACGTCAGAACGGCCATCAAGGGGTTCACCGAGAGCTTGTTCAGGAGATATATAGTCAGGTGTGCCCATTAATGTTTCTGACGATTTCATTGATGGTTCTGCACCTTGGCCATCGGGTCGCATGAGCTGCACAATGCCAAAATCGGAGAGTACTACCTGGCCATAGCTATCGACGAGGATATTGGCTGGTTTGACATCGCAATGCACACGTCCATTTCCATGAGCGTAATCCAAAGCAGAAGCGATTTGTTCGAGATATTGTTGTGCCTGGCTTAATGACAGAGGGCCATATTTGGTGACGTATTCAGACAGGGTGCCGCCGGATATATTGGGCATTACAATATAGGGTAAGCCGTTATACTGGCCATAGGAATAGATAGAGAGAATGTTTGGGTGGTCAAGCTCACTGGTAGCTTCGGCTTCACGTAGAAAACGCTGATAAAAATTCTTCTGCGCATGTTTGTCCATTGTTGAACGTGGCAGAAAAACTTTGACTGCAACTTTCTCATTAGTTGAACGGTTTTGAGCCAGGAATACAGCACTGGAGCCTCCGTAGCCCAGTAGTTTTTCGAGGATGTATGAGCCTATTACCTGGCCGATCAGATGTTGTCCTCTGGTTGTGGGCATAGTAGGCTCCTCCTGGTATCAAAATTATATCAATGCGACACCCAGGATACAATGGAATGCTGTTGTAAAAGAAGAACCATACTGATTTTATCAAGAACCTGTGTTAAGTGTCAATGTTTGATAGATTTGTTTTCAAGACTCCTCACAAGTCACAGTGTGATTGTTTTCAGCCCCCGCAGGCGCGCTCATGTGATCGTGTGGGAGGTTTTTGTGCGCCTGCAGGCGCACAAAAACCTCCCACACGATCACGAAAAAGGCTCGCTTGCGAACCTGGTTTACTAGATAGTAAATTTGCCGTCACGCATGATGGTGAAGCCATCCACTTCGATAGTGCAGCAACTTGGGATGACATCAACATGAATTTTGGCATTCCAATCGGCGCCTGTAAATTCGGGATATGGATTGCCAAAGGCAACGTGCAAGCCGGGCATCTTTTCGTCTTGCAACAAGTTGCCGCTTAGTTTTATAAGGCTTGTAAGTGTACCAATGGCGAATTCTCCAACGCGGTTGCTATCGGGGGTTGAGAAGAGGTAATCTTTTACTTCCTCTGCCAGCGCTGAATCTTCGCTGCTTACTTCTGTAATATAGCCTTGTTTTACAGTGATACGAATCGGGTGTTCCAGCACGCCATATTTCTCTGAGAAAAAGTCTCCCAGCACGTCGCAGACTAGAATGCCATCCACAGTTGCCGGAGCAGTAAAGACTTCACCCTCAGGTAGATTGCCCCATTTACCCTGCACATCATAACGTCCATGGCAGGGAATCCATTGCCAATCTTTATGGAATGTGGCTGTTACATCGCTCCCTTTGACTGAGGTAACATGAATAGTTTCAGCATTGCGTACAAGATCATACACCTGGTTCGTCAGACTGAAGACCTCATCGTAATCCGCGCACATACCCTCGACCATAACTTCCTCATCGATCCCAATCATATGTCCATGGCGAACCTTGAGTTCTTGTACGAGGAATGGAAGGAGTGGGATTCGGAATCTAATTTCGCCTGGTTTGGCAGTTGCGATATAGTAACTGACGGTTGGCCTGCTTTGAAGCAGGTCATCACGCAGTTCGTCAGGAAATGCAGTGAGAGGACGCGTGCCATAATGCTCAAGGAAGCGTATGGTCACGCCGGCATGCCGATCGAGGGCAGCTAAAGCTACGCAGCGTGCGATATTTTCACGCTCATAGTCAGTTATGATGAAGACCCGATCGCGTGAGGTGACGCCCATACAGCGAACGGCGTTTTCAGCGCCATACTGGAGGCGCTCTTCAAAAGACATCTTTGATATGTCCAGCTTCTCTGAGCTGGAAACAACACTACTTATTTTGCCTGACATTGACGTTCTCCTTAAAGGTTATTGAAAGATGATTTCGGCTTTGATGATTGTAGTTTGTTGGGCTGGAGCACTTGTTATGTTCTTGCCTCGACCACATCGAGCGCCATTGATATCAACATTAACGCTTTGCATAAGTTTTTTGTAACTGGATAGGACAGAAATATAGACGTTGTCACACATTCTTTTTGAAGTATGCTTGCATGAAGCCTTTTTTATGTGAAGAGTGCAGTGCCTGCTTGGATGGGCTTGCAATTATCCTTTGGCTCTATGCAGAAAATACCCAGTAGGTTACACTTTGTTTAGGTCTGCTACTAGTAATACGAGAGTTTGTAAGGAGAAGTTACGCATGGCAAAAGAAAGTCCAACGGGTTTATATCGTTCGATACATGCACAGCCGCAGGCGGTGCGAGAATTGCTGGCTGATTGGGACGGACCTTCGAAGGCGGCGGAGAAGTTGTACCAGGCGGCTCGTATTTTTGTCTCAGGTATAGGAACCAGCTTTCATGCTGCTACAGTCGGTGAATATCTTTTACGTTTTGTGGGATCTGACGCCTGGGCAGTACGTTCGTTTGAATTTGTGCATTACCCAAGGCCGCTGCGGACTGACGACGGGGTGATAGTTGTTAGCCACCGTGGCAGCAAATTGCATGGTATCGGGGCGCTGCAACGGGCTGTGGAGAGCGGAGTAGCTACAGTAGGGATTACAGGCAAGAACTCAAAAATGCAAGGGGCGGATGTTCTGATTGAGACGGTAGAACAAGATCCATCCTCGACCCACTCGATTAGCTATATAGGGGCGTTGGTGCGCCTGAGCCAGGTGGCTGTGAGATTGGGTGAGCTTACAGGAAACGAAAGACAAGCGCAACGGTTGATGCAGGGATTGGCACAATTACCAGCCTTGATGGAGGATATCCTCTCGCGGGAGAACAAGGTGCGGCAAATTGCTCAGGAAGCTGTTGCGCAATCGCGCAGGATATACTTTGTTGGAGCCGGACCAAATGCTGTCACAGCGCCAGAGGGGGCACTCAAGGCAAAGGAAGCGGCCTATGTGACCACAGAGGGCTTTGAACTGGAACAAGCGATTCATGGTCCACAAGTGGCTTTCGAGGTTGATGATCTACTCATTCCCATCAGCGTCAATGGGGCTGCCCAGGCGCGCATGGCAGATTTTCTGTTGGCACTAAGCGAGATTGGGTCGCGTGTCTGGCTGATCGGAGAAGCACCCACTCTGGAGATGGCTGGTATGTTCAGTCGTCAGGGATGGTCCAGGTTTGCGGTTTGCGATGGGGTAGATCTGCCGGAAGAGTTAACACCGATGTTAACTGTGCTGCCCGTACAACTACTGGCTGATTTCCTTGCGACTGCTCGCGGAACGAATGCCGATAGCTTCCGTAAGGATCAGGAGGAATATGATAGAGCCGGTTCACGTTTCCAAATTTAGAGGAGTTTGTAACATTTGCATCAGTTGCATCAGTTGTAACAGGCATTTTTCGTGAGCCAGATGAAATTTTAGATTTGTACGATCCGCTTATCATGCTGAGCGCAGCGAAGCATCTCGTTGCCCATCGCATGAGATGCTTCGCTGACGCTCAACATGACATGCAGGGGAACTCAGGGTGACACTGGGAGGTTGATACATATATCCTGGCCTGGGTGGACTATAGTGTTTGCATCAGTTGTAACAGTTGCATCAGGCGCAAAACGATTTCTAAAAGCTTCATTCTCCAATTCGCGGGCTTTTAGTCTCTCCTCAAGTCTTTTTTTGCTTTCAGCGTCTTGTTCAAGAGTTGTATACCTTCCACGAAATGGGTGAGCAATCAATCCTGCTTCGTGCATACGGCTAACTGTCATGCGTAATGACTTATAGTTTAACCCGGTTTTTTCTGCTATCTCTTTCAAATCTAGAGTGCTCTGCGAGCTTTGTAATGCTTTGATGATTTCCTGGCGCGGGAATGATAAATTTATACCTGGGCCGATGAGAGTTGATATATCGAGGTTTATTTCCCCAAGCCATTGAATGTGTGGCGTGATACTTTGATTTGTCACTACTTGATAGGAGAGATTTTTTGGGGGTTCGGCGAGGTTGCTTTTTGTGACAGCCAGCACGCGTTTTTTCTCGTCAGCAGGGTCATAAAAGATAGTCAGACAGGTACGGGCAGCGGCAATAATACCGATAGAGCCAGCCCCACGATAGAGTAGATTGTCTGTAGACCCTTTTTTGAGATGGCGTACTACCAGGAAAGCGCAGTTCATACTTTCGGCTAAAAGCGCTAGTGGAGTGATTTTTCCCTGAGGAATGCGGTTCTCCCAGAGCCAGGTTATTGGTTGAGTTTTGATCTCAGAGAGTGGTGTGCCAAAAGATGATGTATTCTGTTGTGCTGTATTTTCGGGATGTAGCAACGAATTTATGATCGATATTGGTAGCTGGGCTTTGTTGACTACCTTGTAAAATTCGTACGTACCTTTAATCGCTAACTGTAAGGACTGTTCGCTTGCATTGTGGTTTCGCATATCTTCGGACATCAAGTTTAGCAATGTGAGGGTGCTATCGTTGAACTTTTGTTTGTTATCTTTTTGGTGTTGTTTGATTTCTTTGTTCATCCCGGTTATATCTTTATTTACCTGTTTTAAATGATCATTGATTTCGTTATAATCCATGGTGAATCCTTTCAGATTTTGCTTGTTCCAAGGTGGCTTGACCAATGAAAGGAACAACTTGTAAGAGTTCGATATGTTGCTTAACTGGGAAGGACGAATTGGGCCGATGAAATAATTGCATAAATGCCTTTCTTGTCTCAAGAAAGAGACTTTTTAGAATGGAAGCGAACAGAACAACTGTTCGCTTCTAATAACATTAAACATACCCTACAAAATGTAGAGCTGAGTTAAGATACCCTTAATCACAGTATAGCCTACTCTGTGAAATTACAGGGATTGGTGGAGTTTGAGGCTGCAGGATAGAGCAAGAAGAGGTCATGGTGAGGGGAAGCGATTTTAGTATCATAAAACGGTATAATCTGCCATTATATGATACTTTGATTTGTGAGACGTGTTTTTGATACTATTGCTAAGTGGATTGAAGGTATCTTTTACTGGGTGGCTGGTGAGTCTTAAGAACTGGACGAATTTCGAGACAAACTACACCAGATAACTGGCCGTTTGTTAAGACACACAGCTTCTTGGCGATTGCTGTACATAATTCAGAGTAATACATACCTCCCAGGGCGCTCATTTCCCTTCCTCAAGATGAGTACTACCACCCTCTTGTCCCAGAACGACTGGGAAGCGTCCCAGCCAGATTGGGACAATATTCCCAGCCAAAATAGGGCACCAGTCACCTGTCGTTAGGACGGCTTGTCGGTTACGCTATCTCCAGAGATGAGTGCACGAACACTGTTCACGTGATGAACCCCTGAACAGTGCGGAATGAGCACCACGGGAAAGGAGAACACCAATGCAGCACTCCATAGTACAGCAAGAGCAGCAAACTCTTGTCTTACAAGAAGACATTGAACACTTCATAGCAGAGATTTCCACACTACGATCCCTGGCAGCAGAAGCGGGAGTTGCAGGCCCTCTCTTAGAAGAGCTAGAGGTTTTCCAACGGGAGGTTGAACACCTCGATGCGAGTGCCTGGAGGCGAAAAGAGGTGAGTAGTCAAAAGCGCAATGAACTCGTACATCTCTCGTTAGCCGTGCTGCGAGCATATCGTGCACGGACAGGTTATACCATATCCGGTTGAGCCCTACGTCTAGCCGAATACATTCATGGGGAGAATTGCACTTAAAGGAGAAACTTGATGATTCCTGACTACCATACCCGTGACACATTGGCCACCCAGCATCGTCAACACTTGATCCAAGAGGCGGAACACGAGCGCATGCTTGCCATGATAGACTCGCCACAGCGGGCTTCTCGTGGGTTACCACGCCTTGCTGGCAGGCTGGGGATGTTCTTGCTCATGCTGGGGACAAAACTGAAGCAGTTTGAGCAGCGTAGTGAAGTAGGTACCGCTCCTGCCAGGTCTCGCTAATCAACGACCGAGTGCTGGCTAGGTACCGAGATGTAACCGTTTATGAGGCCAGATACTGCATTCAGTCGGATTTGATATGAACTGGACAAGGCGGCACTGGAATGGTGTTCGGCTCCCAATGTTGATGCATTGGGTACTCAATCTTGCTTTGAGGAGAATCGAAATGAGAGACCATCCGACGGATTCACCCTGTACCAAAGACGGAGAGGCATCCACTGCTTCTGGGAAGATCCCAACTGAGTGGGTATCCTCTGTCTCCCTTCTGTCAAACCCGCTGTACGGTGAGATCAGTCTCCCGGTGCTTGCTGCGCTTTGCGTGAGAGAACTCAACACCTATCGTCGGGGAGAGCCATGCCCAGATACGTATGGCGTCGAACTGATACGCCGTGCGACTTTGCTAGGCGACCAGGAGGCATGGGTATGGGTCCAACACTGTTACGGCGGAGTCGTACTCTACTGGCTCCGTCGCCATCCCAAAAGAGCTCACGCGTGTCGCTTGGAAAGTGAGGAGTACTACGTGGCTCAAGCGTTTGAGCGTTTCTGGCAGGCTACCGCCTCAAACCAACGGGTAGAATTCACCACGCTTGCTGCGGCACTGCACTCCCTGCGGGCCAGTCTGAATGGTGCTATCCTGGATATGCTCCGGGTGGATGCGCGGCCGAGAGAAAGCACGAGGCCTGTGCCAGCAGGGCCGGGAGAACCACATATGGAAGATGTGACTTCCAGCAGTGAGGTCTGGGACATCCTCAAAACGGTGCTTGCCAACCCGCGTGAGGTGCGGTTGGCCTATTTGCTCTTTCACTGTGGTCTTAAGCCCAGGGAGATTGTGCATTTTTGCCCACAAGAGTTTGATGATGTACATGAAGTCTATGGTCTGCGGCGTGCCATCATGGAGCGCGTATTCCGGAATGCGGATCTCTTGCGATGGCAGCTCAGCTAACAAGGTTTAGGAAGAGCAAGAAAGGCGACGCTGCCAGAACGTATGATGCTTACTCATCCTATCTCGTTGTAGCAGCATTGTAAGGCGATGCGTGAAAGGAAACCTTGTGAACTTCACAAGGAGCAAAGCCCCTTGGGGACCCACGCTTCGGTGTACTATTCACCAGGATTTGTTATGGGAAGATAGAAGTATCACCTTTGCCGTTGCACTCGCGTTCCGGTTCAGGCGGCTTTCTGACTGGCGGGAGCCAGCAGATGAAATCATCTTCGAGAGTGATTGAAGTCTGACAGTTCGTCACGGTTTTCGTAACGATTTCAGGACGGTGTCTGTGGTAAGATGGGAAAGAATGAAGACGCCGTTCTGCGAACGAGAGACTGAAACAGGCACCTAGCGTCTCATGAGAGCCGGTAGAACCATCCACAACAGGACCAGGGAAGGAAACAGGGAGCGCGCGAATGAACGTTCAACAAGCACCCACAGCAGTGACAGAGAGCTATGCACAGCACAGCCCTGCACGCTTGCAGGGGCGTTGGCTCCTGCTCGCCAGAGTTGGCTGGTTTGCGCTAGTCGTCCTCACCCTGGCGATCTTCTTCGCCTCCCTCCCGGTGTACATGGCTCAATTACACACGCCCTGTGCTGGGCCAGCATGCGGTTTCCAGCAACTCACTCCTGAACAAGTCGAGACGCTCACAGGGATGGGCCTGTCTCTAGGCGCTTACACAGCGTTCACGGTCGCGCTCACGCTGGCCTTGGTGGTGGTGTGTTTGGCGATCAGCACAGTGATCGTTCTGCGCAGATCCGACGACCGGATGGCACTCATCGTCGCGCTCATGCTGGTGACGCTTGGCCCTATCGCTGTGAGCGAGAGCGTGTCGATAAGTCCCTCCCCCTGGCAGGTGCCGAACGAATGTCTGAGCTTCCTCTTGGTTGCCTTGTTCCTGCTCGTCTTCTCCTTGTTTCCCAGTGGGCAATTCGTGCCTCATTGGATGCACTGGCTCATTGCCATGTTTCTCGCAGTGAATGTCCCGTTCTCTTTCTTCCCAGCACTAGCCACGCTGAATATCTACGCTGCGGCGCTTGGCTATCTTATGTTTCTCGGCGAGGCGGCGATCCTTGTGGTCGTTCAACTCTACCGCTACCGGCGGGTGTCCAGTCCCCTCGAGCGTCAGCAGACCAAGTGGGTGGTCTACGGTTTTGCTGTGCCGATCACGGTCTTGGTTATCGGGATGATGCCGTATCTTATGTTCCCAGTGCTCGCTTCGCCCGGTTCACTCTATCAGCCGGCTTTCACAGCCGTCCAAGACTTCCTGCTGCTCTTGATCCCGCTCTCGTTTGGGTTCGCCATGCTGCGCTCTCGGCTATGGGAGATCGATATCCTTATCAACCGCACACTGGTCTATGGGGCGCTCACTGCAAGCGTGGTCGGCGTCTATGCGCTGGTGGTGGGTGGGTTGGGCGCGCTGCTGCAAGCACGAGGCAACCTGGGCCTGTCCCTACTGGCCACCGGCCTCATTGCAGTGCTCATCCAGCCCCTGCACACCCGTCTCCAGCGGGCCGTCAACCATCTGCTCTATGGGGAACGCGATGAACCCTATACGGTGATTTCCCGCCTAGGACAACGCCTGGAGGCAACGCTGGCACCGGAGGCCGTGCTACCCACGATTGTCGAGACCGTGTCGGGCGCGCTGAAGTTGCCATATGCCGCCATCAGCTTGAAGCAGGATGGCGAGGACGTGATTGCTGCCTCCTCTGGCCGAGCTTCAGACGAACTGACGCGCCTGCCGCTGGTCTATCAGGGCGAACACCTCGGCGATCTCTTGCTTGCTCCGCGCGCTCGTGGGGAACCCTTCTCGTCAGGGATTTGCAGCGTCTGACGAATGAGCTGCAACACTCGCGCACCGCGCTCGTGACTGCGCGTGAGGAAGAGCGCCGCAGGCTGCGTCGCGATCTGCATGACGGCCTCGGCTCAGTGCTGGCTTCGCTCAACTGGCGCGCCGGAGCATTGCGCCTTGTGCTCTCGCGCGACCCGACTGCCGCCGATGCCCTCGTGGTCGAACAGCAAAACACCATTCAAGCGGCGATTGGCGATATTCGTCGCCTGGTCTACGATCTGCGCCCGCCTGCCCTGGATGAACTGGGGTTGCTCGGAGCCATCCGCGAACGTGCGGCAAAGCAGAGCGCGCCTACAGAGCGGGACAGCGCCGCACTCGGGCTGCGTGTAGAGGTGGTGGCACCCGAGCACCTGCCTGCGCTTCCCGCCGCCGTCGAGGTCGCCGCTTACCGCATCGTGCAGGAGGCTCTGACCAACGTGGTGCGCCATGCCCAGGCTCACCGGTGTTGTATCTGCCTCGCGTGCGAGAACGACACGCTGCAAATAGAGATCAGCGATGATGGCGTCGGGCTGCCAGAGAGCTACCGCGCCGGGGTCGGATTGCTCTCGATACGCGAACGCACCGAGGAACTGGGTGGTACCTGCAAAATTGCGCAGTTGCCGGAAGGTGGGACGTGTGTGCAGGCCTGTCTGCCGCTTCTTACGCATGACCAGCAGCTGTGAGGGAGGAGAAGAGCCATGGCACCTGTGCGCATCCTGATTGCCGATGACCATCCACTGGTGCGAAGTGGACTGCGTGCGCTCCTCGCGGCGGCAGAGGACATGGAGGTGGTAGGCGAGGCCGCTACGGGCGAGGAGGCAGTGACGCTGGCCGCGAGTATGCAGCCGGAGGTAATCGTGATGGACCTGCGCATGCCAGGCATCAACGGCATCGAAGCTACCCGCCGCATTGTGCAGGCAAATCCGCAGATTCGCATCCTGGTCGTCACCCTCTTTGAGGACGACGACTCGGTGTTTGCGGCCCTGCGTGCCGGAGCCCGTGGCTACCTCCTCAAGGATGCCAACGAGGTCGAGGTGCTGCGAGCGATCAGGGCCGTGAGTAGCGGGGATGCCATCTTCAGTGCCACGATCGCCCAGCGCCTCATTGATTTCTTCGCAGCACCTCGTCCCGCACAAGCTGCACTCCCGTTTCCCGATCTAACTGAGCGTGAGCGTGAGATTCTCACGCTCATCGCACAAGGACGAAGTAACGCCGAGATTGCGCAATCCCTGGTCATCAGTATGAAGACAGTGCGCAACTATATTTCGAACATCTTCAGCAAACTACAGGTCGCCGACCGCGCGCAGGCGATCATCCGGGCGCGTGAGGCTGGCTTAGGATAACGGCCGTTTGTCCTGGCTCCTCTGAGCGTTGGTTTTTGGCTTGAAAAGAAACATCGGTGGGAAATTGCTCTTGATACCGTAACGCCTTTCCCTGTGATCAAGCTTTGTTGATGAAGGATGAGAACGCTTGCATTCAGAGATAGAAACATCATAACTTTTTTCTCTGTTTTCTATAACAGCCCCTTATAGACACTGGCGATGTATTCTTCTGCTCATTTTTTGGCGACAATCGCGTGTGTTTCCTCCTGGCTCAACAAACCACCGTTATCTGCAGTTTTCATGCTCTTTTTCTGTGTATTTTGTCGCTCGGTTGCTTAGTAACAACACATAGCTGTTGTTTCATTCGCAGGAAGCGGACAGTTTTCGAGACTAGTAGTCAGTCCGATTAGCTTTTAAAGACGTGGTAGTGCTGCCCTCCACCAACTCAAATGGGCAGGAGAAGGCGAGGATACCCGCTTAACGGTGCAGAGTCAATCAACTGCCTGAACGTTCATAGAGATAGACGACATCGTAGGTATGGGGATCGATGCGTGAGGCGTTCTGGCTGAACTGCGCGAATTCCGCGCCATGCCTCCTCAGAAAGGTGTCAAAGTCCGCCTGGGATGTCCATTGCGCATAGTTGATCATGCGGGTACCGTCTGTGCTTTTATGCAGTGCTATCCCGATCACGCCAGGCTCATCTTTTATCTCTTCAGTAAAGCGAGCCCATTGATCGATCAGCGCCTGCTGCTGCTCGGGCGTCGTTTCAAAGACATTGATCAAAGTTATCAGATTACCCTCTTTGGAAACAAGCATATCTTTTCTCCTCTCATGTACTGCTCCATTGGTGGTCCAATTTTGATGATCGTGATCAGGCAGGTGGTCTGTTTATTGGCCAGCGGAACCATCCTAGAAAGACGACCAGAGCCGACGCACTCCCTGCCTTGCAGGTATTGTACGTGATTACGGCGAGAATCGCCAGAAATCGACGCAAAAAGCGTCCGTTGTGACTACTGTCGTGGCCAAGTACTCGAAGAGGAGTACTTTTCCCATCGGCTTTGTCGGAATGCAAACAGGTCTGCACTTTGAGGCGTTTTATGCGTCGTGGATTTCCCTTTGAGACAAGTATTACCTGCAATAAGGAGAGCAAGATTTACGTCTAAGGCCGGATTCTGAGGTCAGTAATTATGTCCAGGGACAAATACGGGGATATTTCTGACCTCCCTGGCCTATTTTTCTGCGCCTTGAAGGGGACGTTGCCCTGAAATGGGCCAGATTTCGGGGGAGCGATCAGGAAAAAAGGCTGTCTGTACTGCCTGTATTATCATATCTAGCGCGAATTTCCCCCTACTTTGCCCTTCATGACAGCTTGCGTGACACTGGGCCTTGAAGGAAATGCAAAAACATGGGAGAGGTCGATGGAAATGCCTCCTGATGACTCAAATGATTGGAACTGATGCTATTCTACCACAAAGCCAAGTCAATAGGCACACCGAATATGTCCCAGAACCGATATGAGTCAGAAAAGCGAAGTTTTATTCGACAGACAACATTCCTGGTGTTGCACTACCGCCCGGGCGAAGCGTTGGGCGATCGAGCCGATACCGGTGACTGCCAGCCCGGCGGCGACACGCTGCAGATCGTCCACGGCGACCAGTGAATCCCGGAATGGCCCAGCGACGGCAGCGCACCGAGAGCGCTGACGTATACCGCCGTTCAAGCCGCGGCCGTCGGCGCCCACTGGGCTGCCATCCTGTGAACGGCCGCCCTTAAGAGCGTGCCAGCTGGGTGAGCTGAATGAGGTTGCCGCAGGTGTCGTTCAGCATCGCAATGGTCGAGGCGGTCACGTCGGTGGGCGGCATCGTGAACTCGGCGCCGCGGGCCTTGATCCGCTCGTAGTCGCCCTTGACGTCGTCGGTGTAGAACATGGCTGCAGGCTGGCCCTGTTGAAAGATCGCCTGCTGATACGCCCTGGCCGCGGGGTTGTCGTTCAGCGCTAGCTGCAGCTCAGTGCCGTCCGGCTCCTCGGGCGAGGCCACGGTCAGCCAGCGATATGGGCCCTGCCTGACATCGGTCTTCTTGGCAAAGCCCAGTACCTCCGTATAGAAGCGCAGGGCCTTGTCCTGGTCGTCCACGTATACGATGGTCAGTTTGATTTTCATTTCGTTTCTCCTTTGGCACGTTCGCGGTTTGGGCCGCGTCGTCTTCTCCTTGTCGCGCCATTCGTTGGTGTTGATTGATCCATGTGGTCGAGGTGGCGTTCGAGAGCATCTACGTGAGCGGACCAGAACCGACGGAACGCAGCCAGCCAGGCATCCACCTCCTGAAGTGGTTCAGGTTTCAGCCGGTAGAGACGGCGCTGTGCGTCCACCGTGGATTCCACGAAACCGGCCTCGCGCAGCACTCGCAGGTGCTTTGACACGGTCGGCTGCGGCATACGAAGCTGACGCGCGATCTCTCCAACCGACTGTTGTGACGAGACCAGGAGGCTCAATATCGCGCGGCGGGTCGGCTCCGCAATGATTTCGAACACAAGAACACAATTGACACTCTTCAGAAGAAGTATATCAGATGAGAAGCGGTTTTCCCAGGGACATCTGTACCAGTGCTCACTCGTCGCGCCGATTGCTCACTCGTCGCCCTAAAATCTGATCACTCTTCACGCTTACTACCACTTATTTCCGGTTTCTTTTGTTGCTCGGTTGCTGGTAAATTGGCCCAAGGATCGGACGAATCAGCCTCAATGATCGGATTTTGGGTTCAAGGCTCGGACAAACGATGAACCACCAGGCTCATCCCCCTTCTGGAGCGGAAGATTCGAGACAACTGATGGACATCTGTAACACATCTTATATATCATAAATGATACGGTATCATGAAACATCCAAAAACATGGAAATTCGTCCGAACCTTCGCGTGTGTCAACGCCTGTGTATATGGAAGATCAAGGCTTCATCGGGAAACGATGCCAGTCCTCAGCAAACCAGCAGCCTCCTAGCTATTCCCTTCTGGTGCTCGTATACTGTTCTCAAGACGAAATCACGAGGAAAGCCTTCTCCTACGCGGGAAGATGTGGGAAGATTACAGCCATGAAAGTCTCCTTCACACAGCCGGAAAAACAGCTCTCACCATATGTGGCTTTCATTTGGGTCTTTGAAAGCAGCTTTGGGGTACCACTTGCCGACAGCAGGATCATCGTGCCCGATGGCAGAGCCAAAATCATTGTTCCCTACAGAAATGCCTTATGTGCAGCTGTCAATACGCGACTTCTGAACGCGAAAGAACATCAGATATTCTTAGTTGGCATTCAGAGTAACCCAACGACCATTACTTCAACTGCAACGGATACAGGAACCATCGGCATGGAATTGACACCAAAAGGACTGTACCACTTGTTCCATCTGAACATGCATGAAATCACCAATCGGATGGTGAGCTTCGAAGAGGTATTCGGCCCGCAGGGAGCGAGGCTCCAACAGCTAGTAGGTGATGCGGAAGATCCGAAGCAGAAGATTGTGCTTCTTCAAGCTGCCTTGACACATGTGCTTCAAAAGAACCAAAAGGAGTATGCGCTCCTTGATCACACCCTTGATATTCTCACCCAAACTCACGGAATGATTCGGGTACAAGAACTAGCAGACCACCTTGGCTACACCAAGCGCTATGTGGATCTGCTCTTTAAGGAACACGTTGGTGTGTCTCCAAAGTCGCTCGCGAGCATCCTGCGGTTTCAGGAAGTGTATCAGGGATGGATGCAGCAAAAGTCACCCACCTTCTTTCGGAACCATTGGCCCGATTACTATTATGACCAGTCTCACTTTATGAAAGAATTTAAGCGCTTTACCGGTTTTACGCCGCTGCACTACACTGCAATCGTCAATGAATTTGGCAGGGCCTTCCATGCAAAGCAATAATTCCCTTTTTTACAATGCATTGCTTCCTCTTTTAGACTATACTGATAGCAGAGCAATCACATCAAGAGCAAGAGTGGAGTTGGATCAAATGCTAGGTGAAGACAAAAAGCGCACGGCGCATAAGGCGGTGGTCACCAGGGTCCTCGAAGGAGACGGCAGGGCGGCGCGCGGCGCGCGGCGCGCCGCATTCGATAACGCAGGGCTCACCGAGCCGCTCCGCACGCTGATCGACAAAGTCGCCAGGCAGCCGACACAGGTCACCAACGAGGACGTCGCCGCCGTAAAGGCGTCGGGCGAGAGAGAGGATCAGATCTTCGAGCTCGTGGTATGCGCCGCCATCGGTCAAGCCACGCGGCAGTATGAGACGGCGCTCGAGGCTCTGGCTGAGGCCATGACTGGCGAAAAAAGGAGTGAGCATGCGTCTGAAGATCCTCAATAGCGGCTACGGTTTCGGCACGAAGGTGCTGTTTGCGTTTATTCATGTAGTCTCACGTCATCCGGTCCCCGACGCAGCCAAGCTGGTCTTTTACCGTCCCGATTTCTACGGCACGCCGATGAAAGAGTTCACCCATCTCGCGATGCGCGGACCTTCCGCGTGGTCGGTTGGTGACCGCGAGTTGATGGCTGCATTTGTCTCGAAGATCAATGCGTGCGCATTTTGCATTGCAGCGCACACGGCGACCGCAGCGAGGGCGTATCAGGATGAAGCGAAAGTCTCCGCAGTGCTTTTCGATCTCGAGACCGCGTCCATTGAGGAGCCACTTCGGGCAACGTTGCGCCTGCTAGGCAAGCTGACACGCGAGAACGCAGTCAATGCGGACGACATGCGCGCGGTGCTGGCTGCTGGTGTCTCGCGCGAGCAGATCGAGGACGCGCTCGCGGTCTGCTTGGCGTTTAACACGACGGATCGGCTGGCCGATGCGTTCGGGTTCTTCGTGCCGGGACCCAAAGCCTTCGAGGCTGGCGCGAAATTTCTGCTCAGGCGTGGCTACCGGTAGCGGATCTTCCGCATCTTCCGTGCTCGGGATACAACCCTTATGCGTAAAGCAAGAAACTTCTCGAGTTCCCAACTTTATTTTTTCGACAGGTTGTGCGTTTCGCAAAATTTGAGCACACATGAGCCGTTGCAAGTTCCCAAGTTTATGTCAACGCCAATCTCGATTTGGCTCATCCTGGTTTTTGGTGAACTGACGAGTCAAAAATTAAGAGTGAGCAATCTGGACAAACCTCGCCCTTCATCGTACACTTTTTCTCAAGAGCGGTTCATGAAGGGAAAAAAGACGTTCGGAAGATGACACTGGCACCCAGTGGACAGGAAAGGACCCCCCTGGATGCAGCGTTCCTGGCAACCAAGAACGCTGCGCTGGCAGCTACCATCTCATTCATCATAAGGAGTAAGGCCGGAAAGGAGAGAGCAGACGTGATCTGGGAGCAGTTCGAAGCCGCTGCGCCCGCGATGGCCGCGGTGGGCAGGACGCAGTTCGAGCAGAGCGGGGTCGCGCTCATCGGCACCATTCGCAAGGATGGTTCCCCCCGCATTAGTTGTGTGGAGCCCTGCATCTTGGACGGCGTCCTCTACCTGGGGATGATGTGGCAGTCGCGTAAGGCACTCGATCTGCTGCAAGACCCGCGCCTCGTGCTTCACAACACCATTTGCACCTCGACTGGGGACGAGGTGGAGTTCAGCCTGTGCGGGCGAGCCAGCGAGATTCGGGACCCGGAGGTGCGCAGGAGGTATCGCTCCGAGAGGACCGAGTGGCAGGAGCCACACTTTCATCTGTTCTCCCTCGATATCGAGAGCGCCAGCCTGATCGAGTACGGGAGCGGGGAGCAGGCAGTCTCGGTCTGGCCACTGGGCAAAGCGTTCAAACGACCGTACGGATAGCTCCTCCCACGCGCTGACCTTTTCCCGGTTGCAACCTAGGCCGAGCTTGCTGATCCACTTGCACAAGAGACGTGCCGGTGTCTGGCGCAGAGGAGCGCTGGGAAAAGTCCTTCACCTCACCTTCTCATGTCCACCAAGCACTCACTGTTAGCCATCGTGTAAAAGCCGTTGCCGCAGGAGCGCAAAGCCCGCACGACCGTACATGACGCGTTTGAGCGTCTTGAGCTTGTTCACCTTGCCCTCGGTGATGCCCTGGCTCCAGGGCAGACGGAGAGCCGCAGCCACAGCATCATAATCTCGCTCGATCCCCGCAACGAAGCTCCCCAGTTCAGGAATACCGCTCCTGATCGCTTGCTCCATCCAAGAACGTAACTCCTGATGCTGGCGCTCGCGCACTATCGAGAGAAAAGCGTGCAGTAAGGCATAGACCGTTTGCACTTGCGGCGAGAGGCGCAACAACTGCTCTAACCTGGCTTGATCTTCCTGATCAAGATCGTCACGCTTGCGTGCCAGGAGCCAGCGTAAGGCACGGGGAGAGACCGCCTTGGCACGCTCCTTGCGGGAGCGAGGCGGGGAGCCATCGGCGGTGGTTGTGCGTAAGTGGCCCACGTAGGCCCGCACCATCGTCGCACTGCCTGGAAATCCGCGCTCGCTGATTTCGCGGTACAGCTGGGCAGCGTTGCGCTCCCCCTGGCTCCATCTGTCGAGCATATAGTCTTCATAGGGGTCAAGCTGACTGGCACGCAAAGGGCGCGGGGTAGGCAACGGAGGATCTGGCGGTTGGCGGAAGTACTTGCGGACCGTATTACGAGCAAGACCCATTTCTTCCCCGATCTTGCGCAGGCTCATCCCAGTTGCGTGCAGTTCCTGCACCCGCTGATACAGCCTCCACTTGCGTAAGAGACGTGTCTGCGACTTGCATTGGCTGCCAGGAGTAGCGGAAAAAGAGGACAGGGGCTGATCCGGCTTGTGGCACTGCCCCGACGAGGCCTTCCCCTGGTCCAGGCGGATCTGCGCACGAATCAAGAACGCTTCCACGGCATCACCCAAGTTCGACAGCAGGTGCCAGCGGTCCGCGACCTGCGTGGCCTGAGGAGCTCCCCAGGTGACGCCATCGATATAACAGGCTCCACGGTCCCGACTCACGACATCCACCTCCGGATGTGCAGCCAACCACCGCTTCACGCTCTCGGCTTCTCGGTCGGGCAGCAGATCCACAATTTTGTGGGTCTCCAGATTCACGAGAATACTGCCGAAGCGCTTGCCGCGACGCCAGCTCCAGTCGTCCACCCCGATGATAGAGACTTGGCCCACCGCAGGCACAGGGACGAGAAAGAGCGACCACAGCAGGCTGGCATCGGAAATAGGCATGCCCAGCTTCTTACTCAGACATTCTCCGCCTTTGCCACAGGTGGCAAAACCGACCTCTTGCACTGACGTGCGCAAGCGCTTGGTCAGGCGAGAGGAGGCTGCAATGAAATCGGGGAACCGTTCTGCAAACACGTTGCGGGGACAGGTGGGGTTGCGACAAAAGAACTTGCGGACCGTGAACACCAAGCGTATGGGACGGCCAACGCAGGGCAGATCTCGGGGGTGCCTCTGGTAAGAACTATGGATGGTAGAGGAAGGCGTCGCACACTGCGGGCAGGGCGAACTCGAGCGGCGTGAGGTGACATGGACGGAGCACTTCCTCCGCTGTCTGGCTGATCGAGGTCATTTCCAGCCCTTCTGGTAAGGGAAATAGGGGCGTGGTCGGCATCTGGTGCCACCTCCTGCAATCTATTTTTACAGGAGCATAGCAGGCAGATCCGTCGTTTTTAATGCTTCACCAAAAACCAGGATGAGCCCGATCCCGCTCTTCATCTACTGCGACAACAGCGATGGCATCGAGGGTCTCGGTCCCAACCTCGACGGTGACTTGCGGGTGCGCTACCAGATTGTAATACCAGTCAGGGTGAGTGGATGCGCCTCCGGAGGAGGCGAACACGATCAGGCGGTCGCCCTCGGGCATATATCCCATTGGAGTCGTGCGGCGTTGGCCGCTCTTGGCCCCTCTCGTCGTGAGCAGGAGCAAGGGTGTGCCTTCCCACATTCCCCCAACTGTGCCCCCATGTGCACGGAACTCCTCAATCAGGCGACGATTGTAGTCGTTCATCTCTCTTCTGGTCCTTCCTGTTCTCGATGCCGACCACGTCGGCCTTCCGCGAGATGTCCTCTTTGTAGGCCCATCATGCGCGTGCGTAGCGCATGAGCACAACGCCTGATGGGAGTGGCCTGGATTCGAGCAGGCGCAGAGGAACGCGCAGCCCCTCAGGAAACAGCTTCTTGCCACTGCCGAGCACCACCGGGTACACAAGCAGACTATATTCGTCAATCAGATCGTGCTCGGCCAAGGTGTGAACCAGCACGCTGCTGCCATCGATGACGATGTTCTTGCCGGGCTGTGCTTTCAAGGTGCGGACTTCCTCGACCACATGGCTGCGAATCAAGGTGGAGTTGCGCCAGGCCAAGGCCGTGGTCAGTGTGGTGGAAACCACGTACTTCGGCATGGTGTTCATGACATCGCCAAAAGGGTCACCAGTTGGCATTGGTTCAAATACCCCGCCGTGGATCTGCCAGGTTTTGCGCCCCAGAAGCAGCGCGTCACTTTGGCTCATGGCCTCAAAGAAGTGCGCGCCAATGTCATCGTGCCAGAACGGCCCTGTCCACCCGCCGTGGGTGAAGCCGCCCTCGGTATCTTCTTCTGCGCCACCAGGGGCTTGCATGACATTATCCAACGACACAAACTCCGATACAACGATCTTTCGCATGATTCCCTCCGTATCGAGCAACAACTCTAGGATTTCAACCGTATAACACACCTTTCGAAGCCAAGCGGGAGGGTTTGGAGGGCTTCGTCTCCCCCAACTCCTCTCTGCGTAAGGTGAGTAAGTGAGTAAGTCAGATACCCCCACATAAATGACTGATTCTTACCCACATTTTACCAAGTGAGATGAAACGCAAAGTGAACGCCTTCCAGGAATGTTTGCAAAGAGAGCCAACCTTTCCAAATGGTTCGCCATCCAGGAGGACCATCATGAGAACGAGCCAGATAGCCACCC
>WNFY01000514.1_pt1 | contig 35062 bp, 30 predicted proteins | sample 5400091 | NCBI WGS metagenome assembly WNFY01 (sample SAMN13153364, study PRJNA577476) | soil metagenome | isolation source: 60 cm soil or saprolite under grassland replicate 1 | place: USA:California | collected 2016-06-15 | reverse complement strand
CTTCCGCAAATCATTAGGTGTTGGAGGAGTGAGCAAAGCCGCTACAACCATCAGCGCTCCCACGCTGCTTATCTGGGGTGACCAGGATATTGCTCTTGGCATTGAACTGACCAGGGGACTTGAGCTGTGGGTGCCCAATCTGCAGATCAGGCACCTTCCTGATAGTGGACATTGGGTACAACAGGAGAAACCGGATACAGTCAATGCGCTACTGCTGGGGTTCTTGAAGGGTGCATAGTGAGCATAGACCTATATAGTGTTCACAAACAGGTTGCTCACCGACGATATTATATGTTATCATAAGGACACTGCCTCTTCTAGCGCGTCTTCTATTAGAACGATTTCTGAGCAGATACCTTACATGCAAGACGTAGCAATTCATTTTCTATCTGCTGCCAGACCCTTAATTCTGCAGTCTGTATACTGATGGATAGTTGAAGATACGCAGCCTTTTTCAATGTATCTATCAGGCGCTGTTGAAAGCTCGCAAAATATGGCAGCTGTAGGCATCGGGCAGGCATAATGCCAAGTTCGAGCCTTTCAAGTTCATAGAACGCTCTGGGTTCAAATGCCAGAGTGAGTAAATCGGCGTAGCTCTGCACAAGCTCCTGGCGACAAGGTGAAAAGTAGCCAGGTTGTATACTACAGATAGAGAGGCAACCGGCAATACCATCCAGGCGACGAATAGGAGTTGCAATGACACTACGTGCCCCTTTAAAGGGATACGCAGGATAATAAAGATAGCGGTCTTCACACAGATTCTGGATTGTCACCTGGTGTCCACAGGTAGCAGCGTAGCCAGGCAGAGACTCGATACCTAAGAAGATTGAAAGCTGATCCCAGCCCTCCATACCAGGCAACGTACCCCGTCCTATGCTCACACGCAGACTATGTACGTTTCTTTCGGATGGTGGCTCAGTGCAGACGATGACCGTTATAGCCATACCCAGGCCCAGTGGATCGAGTTGTTGTATGGCCTGCTGCAAAATAAGTTTACAGATAGTCTCATAGCGTAGCTCTGGCGCTGTAGCAGTCACTACATGCAACACCCTGGCATAGAATTGAGAGGAGATTTTCTCCACGCTTTTACCTCCACCACGTTTGTTTTTCACTCACCTGACTCTTGTCATAATAACAGGAAAAAGCATTCCACGTCAACTGATGCCCATAAAAATAGATGTTAAGTATATTTTAACAATAGATACTATCGAAAAATACAAAGTTTTCTATTGTATTTCTAAGGTGCTTTCCCGGGCTTATAATCTGGAGGCAATTCCTGGTTCTTCATCCTGTAATGGAAGTACTTGAGCGGTCATCGCTTGTGCTGGGACAGAGGGAGTCTCCGACGGAGACTCTTTATCAAGCGCTACTTCACGACCGCCAACAAGATAGTACAAATATCCCGTTATTGGTTGTTGTAGCCGCTCGATCAATGAGCGAAACGCTCACGCTTGAAAATCAGAGCGTTTGTGCTATCATGGGAGGTGAGGCCTGGAACACAGCATGGGCGGCGCGTTTGCCGAACCGCTGCGCGTCAACGAAAGCGGGGTGTGAAATGATTATCTTTGACGAGGACAGAGCATCCGACTCGCCTTTTGTCGAAAGGGTCTGGCGCTGCCATAGCGAGGGCGCGGCCCCTTTTCTCTCCATTGCCGCCAGCCGCTGCGAGCTGGTGGTGAGCAGACTTCAGGGCAAAGTCACCATGACGGTGCGCGGGCCAGAAACCAGAGCCACACCCCTTGGAGACTGTCCTGGGGACGGGGAATGGCTTGGCATCCTCTTGAAGCTGGGCACGTTTCTGCCCCTGCTGCCCACCAGAACGCTGGTGGATGCAGAGGTAAACCTGCCCGCCGTTTCGAGGAACTCCTTCTGGCTCTTTGGCTCTGTCTGGCAACTTCCTGACTACGACAATGCCGACACGTTTGTTGACTGGCTGGTACGTCAGGGCCTGCTTGCGTGTGAGCCGGTCGTCGATGCCGCCTTACAGGGTCAGCTGAAAGACTGCTCACTGAGCACCATCCAGCGTCGTTTCTTGCGGGCGACCGGGCTCACACAGAGCGCTGCTCGTCAAATCGAACGCGCCCGCTACGCCAGGCACCTCTTACAGCAGGGCGTCTCGATCCTGGACACCGTTTTCGAGGCGGGCTATTTCGATCAGCCGCACCTGACCCGATCGCTCTCGTACCTCATCGGACAAACCCCTGCCCAGCTCCGAGAGAAAAGCCGACCCGAGCAGATGCCGTTTTTATACAAGACAACGCCCTTTGAATGAGTCATACTACCTCCATCCGATAAACAATAAAAGGAGAAGGAGAAGAGCATGAGAAAAATTATTACCACCACGTGGGTCACCCTCGACGGCTTCATTGCAGGCCCAAACGGAGAAATGGATTGGATCGGGGAGATCTACGACGAAGCCATGAGCACCTATGAGAACGAGCTGGTCAGCGAAGCCGATACGCTCTTGCTCGGGCGAGTGACGTATCAAAGTTTTGCTGGCTCCTGGCCCCATGTTCCTGACAATCCCAATGCCTCAGAAGACGAGAAAGAATACGCTCGCAAGTTGAATGCGATGCGCAAACTGGTGTTTTCCAGGACGCTCGAAAGCGTGGAGTGGAACAATTCACGGCTGGTGAAAGAGGTCGTTCCAGAAGAGATCGAGCAACTGAAACAGGAGCCTGGACGCGACATGGTGATCTACGGGAGCGCCAGTCTGGTGCGAACCCTTACCAATCTTGGCTTGATCGATGAATATCAGATCTTAGTCCATCCGGTGATTTTAGGCAGCGGCAAGCCTCTCTTTCAAGACATCAAGGACCGGGTGAAGCTGAAACTGGTCAACACCAGGACGCATCCTTCTGGGGTGGTGGTCCTTTTCTACCACCCCGAGAGAAAAGAGTAATTCCCAGGAATCTCTTTAATTCAGACTCAAAATTGGGTTTCCAAATAGGGAACCTAGCTTGCTGACACAGTGATGGTATGGTAGCCGGCTGAACCATCGGGCAGCGGTGGTGCCTGGTTCGGGTCCTGTACGTTGCCTTGCATATCGATAGCACGCACAATAATGGTATGTCCGCCCTTCGACGGTGTCCAGGGCAGCTCCCACAGTACCCAGGTAAGGTTCGACAAAGGGCGTTTCAGGGTTGCGGTCTGCCAGGTATTTCCGTTATCAAGGCTTACATCGACCTCGCTGATACCTTTGTTGCCGGAGAAGGCGACACCTGCGATATAGGTAGGTTTTTTGGCGGGAATCACTGCTCCAGTCAGGGGAGTATCGATACGCGATGTCAGACGAATGGGAGCCGCGTCGCTCCAGCCGCGCATCTGCCAGTAGCCCTGGTAATCCGTCGAGACGACTTCGATGTCTTTTATCCACTTTACATGCTTCATACCGTAGATGCCCGGCACCAGAAGACGTGCGGGGAAACCATGACCAGCGGGCAATGTCACATCGTTCATACGCACCGCGAGCAGCGTGGTTGGTTCCAGCGCCTTGACGAGATGAATGCTATCACTATAATCATCGACAGCAGAGAGCACGACTTTGGTGGCTCCAGGTTTGATGCCAGCGCGATTCAGCAGATCCAGCAAGGGCACACCTTCCCATTTCGCGCTGCTCATGTACTCGCCGCCCACCTCGTTACTGATACACATCATCGACTCATATTGCTGCTTCATGGGCAGAGCCATCAAGTCGTTATAGTTCAGAGTGTAGGGATGATCAACCATGCCATGTATGTTTAATTGCCATGTTTTACCGTCAACAACGGGATCGGAGAAGAGATTTTTGGAGACAATATAATACTGCCCGTTTGATGTTACCTCTGGGGAAAGCTGTGCTACTGCCTGGAAATTCCCGTAGTTGGGCGTCGGTGGTGGAACCACTTTGTTCTTATAACGATTAGCCAGGTTAGCTGCCGCAGGTAAAGAGACACCACTTCCTGTTCCAGCAATGAAGCGCCACGCCAGCACAGCTAATGTACCTCCACCAAGCAATATAAGACCACTCCGTAACATGTCGCGACGTAAAAATCTGCCATCTTCTATATCCTCAGCCGTTGCGGTCCCTTGCTTCTGCAAGCGTCTGAGCATAAGCCAGTTCTGAATCCCGACAAACAACAGGCCAAAGACTACCCCCACTACGGCAAGGCTCAGCATCGAGTTGACAGCTCCGATCACCAACAGAGCGCCGAAGATACCAACACCCGTCAGTGGAAGGAACACGAAGCCGACGAGCAACCACAGAAATGCGCCAATGAGCAAGCCATCCAACCAGCCGAGCTGCCATGATGTACGCATCATGGCAAACCTTGCCGATCCGAAAAGCAGAGCCCCCAGTCCACCGCACACAGCGAAGACGAGACATTGTCCGACTAAGATACAGTAAAAAAGGTAATGTTTCGCATCGCCACCGATAAGCTGATGCAAAAAATTGAAGAGCGAGGGTGGCATCAATTGTGTCAGCGCTGAACCAAAGACCTCGGGGAGCGAGATCCCTCCTAGCGTAACGCTCAGCAGGAGCATCAGACCTGTGGCAACCAGACCAGCAGCCAGGCCTGCGACAAATCCGACGTTAAAACGCTGCCTACTCGATAATTGTGATGATTGCATAGTGCTGCCTCTAATGAATAAGTCTAATCTTTGATATACTATACCACCCTGAGTTACTCACGTACATTGAGATGAAAATTTACGAGCATTGAGCATAAAGTAGCAGAATTCATAAGCAGGCATGAACACCGAAGTAGTGCTTATGGATATGTCTTCTCTAATCCTTTTTGTTCCAGGAACATAACTTATGTAACATCTTCTGTAAATTCTTGTATGAAAAATTTGTGATAGTCATTTACATCTCCCTTATGAGAAAGGTTCATTAGTCAGGAATAGCATCGCTTTAGATATATTTCCCGCTCTTACTTCCTTAAAAACTGAACTATATACTATTACATTTTCTAGTAAGCGGTCTTGTATTACCATAGTAGCGCTTGTGACCAGCCATAAAGCCAGGTAAAAAGTGAAGTGAAGGCCCATATGTTAACATTATATCCAGCAACAGGCTTCTCATCTGCAATCAGAGTCAGGGTTCGAACGCGAAAGGCAACTTTCATAATTATTTATCAGGAGGAGCATCATCCCATGGAAAGAAGACAGAAAACACTTCACTTTGCGACCAGATTTTTAACGCTTACCGTCCTTACACTTTTCTCCATCTGTTTCGTAGGAGGTACAGCACTTGCCAGGACAGACGTTCAGGAGAGCCAATCTCCTCATCGTTTGCGGTTTACTTATCGTCCTCTTCATAAGCTTGCGACCCAAACTTACACAAACGCTGCTGCTGGAGCGTTGCCGACCTGGACCTCCTCGTTTACTTCTGGCGGTCAGAATTACCCATACACCATGGTTGGGACTGATCCCCATAAGGGTTCAGCCACCACCACCATTCCCGTCGATATCGTGCCATTGATTTTCACTTTCTCCGATGGTTCTACGTCGGATGGTACGACTATCGCACATAACATTGTAAGCTCTCCTCTCTTCCAGAGCGATGGTCCTTACACTACCGGCGATACTACCCAGTATGTCGATGCCATGCAGCGTGCGGAGTTCTGGAGCAGTGTCTCATCAAATAGCCCTGATTATCATATCCTGCTGGGACAGCCTGCGATTCAGCCAGCAGTAACGCTCGCCGTTCCTGATAGTTCTGGCAGCAGCAGCAATGCAACAGGGGGCAATGCCCAGATTGATATCAACTGGTTCAGTCCCCAGGCCGATAGCCTGTCAACATCGTCCAGTAATCTATCTGCATCACACCTGACCATCTTCGCCGCTCTCAATATCGACATGTATCAAGGTGATCCGAGCCAATGTTGCATCGGCGGCTATCATACAGCGGTACAGGATAACAGTGGGAATACATTCACCTATTCCTATGCTTCGTACGATACTGCTCCGGGTAGTGTCTTCTCGGATGTTGCAGCTCTTAGTCATGAACTTGCCGAATGGACAAACGATCCACTGACCAACAATACCGTTCCGAATTGGTCAGTCCCTAGTGAGCCTCAGTATGGATGCAATTCTTACCTTGAGGTGGGAGATCCGCTGGTTGGCAGTACCTTCAGTCTAAACGGATACAGTCTACAGGATGAAGCCTTCTTCTCGTGGTTCGCCCGTGAGACGCCTTCGCAGGGCTATAAGGGGCAGTACGACTACCAGGGTAATTTTAGCAGCTATTCTGCAGCCTGTTAATAGAGCAGCAAAAAACGTCACATTACCTATCAGCGCACAGCAAGGGAGCATTCATCGCCTGACATGATAGAGGCGATGCACGCTCCCTTACTGTGTTCTTAACAAAAGCACCTGACTGTTCAGGCCGCCTCGCCACCTGCGGTGGCTCGCTCCGTTTAGTGTGGGCGGTGGATTGGCGGCTTCGAAGCCGCCAATCCACCGCCCACACTAAACCCCTTGCGAAGCGCCGGAGGCGCTGAGGAATCAAGAAGAGAGCACCTGAAGAGTTACAAAAGCACAATAATTTGATCTTTACAGCGATATGGATTTATTCGGTTATAAAGCAGCATCGCTATCATCGCCGACCGGGATCAGGACAGGAACGAAACCTTCACCAGGCCTGTAGTCTGGCGATTGATGGCGGAAGTAGGTATTGTACAGTTGTGCGTAATGTCCTCCGCGCGTCATTAATGCTTCGTGATTGCCCTCTTCAACAATGCGGCCCCGGCTCAATACTATAATGCGATCGGCGTAACGAATAGTTGAGAGGCGGTGGGCAATGATGATAGCGGTGCGATCCTTGAGCACAATATCCAGACCCTCTTGTATCTGCGCCTCGGTGAGCGGATCGACGCTGGCTGTAGCCTCGTCCAGGATGATGATCGAAGGATCTTGCAGCAGGACGCGTGCCAGGGCTACGAGTTGGCGCTGGCCCATAGAGAGCGCTTTGCCCTCTTCACCAACCAGCGTTTGCAGGCCGTCGGGCAGGGCCTCAAGCCAATCTCCACTCCCGATCTGTTGTGCGACGGTGGCGACTTCTTCGTCAGTAGCCTCTGGTCGAGCGTAGCGGATATTGTCTGCAATCGTGCCGGAGAAGAGGAACGGGATCTGCGGCACAACGCCCAGGTGACGGTGATAGTCGTGCAGGTCAAAGGTGCGGATATCGCATCCATCGATCAGCAACTGACCACCCTGGAACTCGTAGAAGCGAGCTACCAGTTTGCCCAGGCTCGACTTACCTGCGCCAGTATGTCCTACCAGCGCTACTGTCTCGCCTGCTGGAATGGCAAAGTTGAAGCCTGCCAGCACCGTCTGCCGATCATCGTAACTAAAGTAGACATCCTTGAACTCGATCTTCCCACTCAGTTCAGGTACTGGCTGTTTGTCTATCTGACGTACGCGTGGCTCGGCGTCAAGTAGAGCAAAGACACGTTCGCTTGCAGCCAGGCCAAGCTGGAACTGACTCCAGAACGATGCAATACTTGTCAAAGGAAGCCATAGTAGACCGATACTCTGCACAAAGAGGAACCAGTCACCAGCCGAAATGCTGTGATTGAACACATTCTGACCACCGAAGTAGACCACAATGGTCGTTCCGATATTGGCCAGAGCTATCAGCACCGGGAAGATGCCGTTATAGAGGTAACCAGAGCGCAGATTGACCTGATACGATTGCTCATTGACTTTCTTAAATTCGTCGTACATGTTCTGCTCCTGGCGGAAGTTCTTAGCGACAGTAATGCCACTAACCACCTCCTGTACGTTTGCATTCACGCGTGCCAGAGAGCGCTGCGAACGTTGCGTTGAGCGACGAGCCAGGCGACGGAAGCCCATCGCAACCAGAATGATCGCAGGCATAATTGAAAGTGCCAGCAGAGCAAGGTGCCAGTTCCTGGCGAAGAGTATCCCGGCAACCAGGAAGAACAACAGCACTTGACTGAGCAAGTTAAGTGTGAGTGTAACGACAGTAGCAAAGTTCTCGGTATCTGAAGTAACCCTGCTGACAATCTTGCCAGAAGAGAACTCATCAAAGAAGGACATATCACGCGACATAACAGCGCCAAAGGCATCGCGTCGCAGTTGCAGCACCACGTCACCAATCGCACGAGCAGTAAACCACTGGCGAAACAGGTTAAAGACCCATGAAAGCGCACCCGATAGCAGGATAAAACCGACCAGCAGAAGTGCCACCTGGAATGCATGCACCGATAGCAATGTGTCGATACTACGCGCAATCAGCACAGGGAAAGCAGTATCCAGCAGCGAACCGAGCACGACCAGCAGAGCCACAAACAGCATAATATTCAGTTGCGGACGGAAGTAGCCAGTGATGCGCTTTACCAGTTGACTATCCTTATATTTACGGTCGTATGCCTCAGCATCCAGACCATCCATGAAAAAGCCCATTTACGCCACTCCTTCCTTAGACAGAGGACCCGACGACACTTTAGATTGAATAGCAGGTACTGGCGAATCGTAGTGTGAGAATATACGACGGTAGGCATCACAGCGAGCCATCAATTCGTCATGAGTCCCCTGATCGACCAGTTCGCCTTTACGTAAAAACAGGATCTTGTCGGCCCAACGGATCTGCGAGAGGCGATGCGTGATCAGCAAAGTAGTTCGTCCTTGCAGAAGACGACGGATAGCTTTCTGAATCTCATCCTCGGTCGCACTATCAATCGCACTGGTAGAATCATCAAGAATCAGGATGCGTGGATCTGTGAGTAAGGCACGAGCGATAGCGATGCGCTGACGCTGCCCACCCGACAGAGTTACACCACGCTCACCAATAATCGTCTCGTAGCCATCCTTAAACTCCTGAATAAATTTGTGTGCCTGCGCATCTTTAGCAGCTTCCTCGATGGCTATCTGGTCAGCCTTCTGTCCCAGGCCATAAGCAATATTCTCAGCAATAGAACGTGAGAAGAGGAAGATATCCTGCTCAATCGTGGAGATCTGCGAACGTAGCGCATCCAGATTCCAATCACGCACATCTACACCGTCGATGCGTACATGTCCCGCGTCAACATCATAGATGCGATTGACCAGCTTCGTCAGGCTACTCTTACCAGAACCAGTCTGTCCAACAATGGCAACGGTCTGTCCTGGTTCAGCGCGAAAAGAGAGATTCTTCAATACAGGTGTATTGCCATAACCAAAAGTGACATGCTCAAAGACGATATCGCCACGCACCTCTGCCCGATAACCAGACTCATTCTCGTCGAGTTCGGTCTCCTCCTTCATCAGATTCAGAATGCGTTCGGCTCCGGCAACACCTAGTTGGACAAGGCTAAATGTCCAGATGGAGAGGTAAGTGGGATAGCGCAGAATGGCCATCAGACCCATATAAGCAACCAGGGTACCAATCGAGATCTGCTGGTGAAGGACAAGAAACAGTGCATGCAAAAACGCACCAGCCAGAGCGAATGCCACCAGCAACGTTGGCAGGTAACGTCCCTGGAGTTGTCCATTCTTGACAAAGTAATCACGGTAGCGCGTAGCATTCTCGCCGAACTTGCGCTGTTCCTGCTCCTCCTGTGCCGTCGCCTTAACCACCTCAATGCCCGTCACAGCCTCATTCAAGACAGCATTTGTCGTCCCGAATTGCTCACGCATCTGATTCGAGATGGGATTAAGTTTGCGCGAATATCTACGTAAAGCAAACAGGAAGACAACTACGAACAGCAGAGGTGCAAGCAAGAGTTGCACGTTGAGAAACGCAATAGAGATGATCACTACCACGATGGACAAAAACGAGTCAAAGATGATATCGAAGCCCGGCACAATCATATCGCTCAAACTTGTCATATCATTTGAAGCACGCGCCATAATATCGCCAACACGCTGGCGATTATGAAATGTCTGACTCTTTCCCAACAGACTGAGGTATAGTTCATTACGTGCATCACGCGCGATACGCTTGCCCATAATCTCAGCAGAGAGGCGAGCGCCAAGATCCATCAGTACTCCAACTAATACGACACCTAAGAGAGACAAAGCGATACGCCCCAGGAGAGCACGCCCTGCATCACCATGCATCACCGCATCGAAAGCAGATCCGGTCAACACAGGAATAAACGAATTGATCAATATATTTGCCAGTAGTGCTGTAAGAATAAAGCCAATCGCATAATGCTTATAGCGTAAAAGATGTGAAGCAATCCAGCGTGTGGGACTGGAACGGTTATATTGATATTCACCGACGACAGTAAATTCTTGTTTGGAAGACAAGGTTTACCTCCAATGAAAGCAGAAGACGAACTACGAATATGTACATCTGTACTATAGTTTCAATACTTCTTATTGTACACCACCATTACGGACACCTTTTGTCAGGATCACGTGTTTCTGGGCTGTTTTCTCGTTTAATTTCGTCTTATTATCCTACTTCTAGAGCGGAATTTCCCTCCCATCCTTATCTTCTTTCTCTGTCTACTCTATGCGGTCAATGGTCAGGGGAAGAAGCCCGATCGCGGTTGACCAGGCTCCTTCCTCTCAAGGCTCAAGAGATCCTAACAGTGGTGTCTGTGGCGCTTCTGCCAGTCGTCGCAGTCGTGGTGCTTGTGCCAGTTATGACGATTGTGACGCCAGTCGTCGCAGTCATGGTGCTTGTGCCAGTTGCGGCAATCGGGTCGGTTCTGCCAGCCGTCACGGCCATTTCCCCCACCACCCTGTATTTTCGCCAGATCTGTATCGGTCAGTTCGAAAACCCCGGCAAGGTTCTCAAAGCGTAGTGCAAGTTCTTCCTTATTTCCGTTCATAAACATGTTCCTTCCCTTGTTACAAAACAAACTTCTAAAGAGACAAACATCGTTGATCGTAGGCACGGTTGTGTTTCTCACACAAAGTTCGTCAGTTTACAAGACTTTGATGACACACCAGAACGAATTGCATTCTGTCACTTTTGCATCTCATTCTGCGCACCTATCTCTAGTATACAGATGAAGCAAAATGGATGGAAAATGCAGGTGTTTCTTACTCGGGCGATTGACATAATCAGGCATCATAGAGTTCTACAGGCAGAAATACACGAATAGTCAGAGTAATCAAGCAGTAGGAAATATCCACTCGAAATAAAAAGTTTGACGCAAAGCGTTATAACGTTTATAATCACACGGACATATATCTGCTTTCAGGGAGATTGCAGGTTCTTCTGACGCTGTCCAGAATATGCAAAATGGGACAGAGAGGGTTGAACCATCGCCCCAACAAGGAATGAAAACCAATGCCAAAAATGTATGGGTGGGTGCGCGAGGTCGTAGAAGAGAGTCCAGCTGATAAGGCTGGCTTACAGCCAGGTGATCTTGTCCGCACGATTAATGGTCATACAATTCGTGACCTGGTGGATTATAGATTCTATGTTGCTGACGAGGAGCTGGTGATCGGATTTGAGCGTCAGCAGGAACAGCATGAAGTGCGTATCACCAAAACGAGTGACGAGAATCTGGGTGTGCTTTTTGGAGAAGAACCCGCACCCTTTATTCGCCAATGTGCCAATAAATGTGTTTTCTGTTTTATTAAAGGATTGCCGGAGCGCTACGCACCTGTGCAGGGACTCGAACATGGCATGCGGTCCTCACTCTACATCAAAGATGATGATTATCGTTACTCATTCCTCTTTGGTAACTTTATTACGCTGACCAATCTAAAAGAGCATGACTGGCAACGCCTCGATGAGCAGAAGCTCACGCCGCTCTATGTCTCCGTGCATACCACTGATCCCGACCTGCGCCGTAAGATGGTTGACGGTCCCAGGGCAGGAGATATCATCGATCATATCAAGCGCCTGGGCAGCATGAATATTACCTGTCATACGCAGCTAGTACTTCTGCCAACAATCAACGATGGTGAGTACCTTGAGCGCAGTATCCGCGATCTCACCGAACTGCGGCCCATCGTTGAATCGATCTCGGTAGTTCCGGTGGGTCTGACAAAATACAATAACATGATCAAGACTGGCGATCTACCACCGCTGCGCCACTACTCGCGAGAAGAAGCCGAAGCAGTTATCGAGCAAGTAGAGGTATACCAGCGCGAATTTGAGGCCAATGATCCCAATGGTGATCCTTTCGTTTATCTCTCGGACGAATGGTACTACCTCACGCAGCGCGAATTCCCACCCGCCAGTCACTACGGCTCCTATTCGCAGATCGAGAACGGTGTCGGCATGACGCGCTACCTCATCGATCAGTGGGCACGCACGAAACGCAGGCTCCCAAAAACCATGCCCACGCCACGACGCATCACACTCGTCACCAGTACCATGGCACAACCCATCATCAAAGGATTGGCCGAAGATATTCGCCAGATTGAGCATGCTGAAGTCCAGGTACTACCTATCGTCAACAAATTCTTTGGAGCGGAAGTCACCGTTGCGGGTCTGCTCTGCGGTCAGGATCTACTTGACGTGCTGGAAGAGAACGGCAACCTCGGCGATCTAGTGTTGCTGCCACGCGTTATGCTTGACAACGAGGGTGTGCGCTTTCTGGACGATGTTACAGTTGAGGAGTTCAAGGCAAAAGTTCCAACTCGCGTCGAATTTGTGCGTAATGCGCAGGAAACGATAGAGGCAATTCGAGAACTGGCTGGTGTCGCTCCTGTTGGGCGAGAGCGCAAGCTGGTGCGTGTGCAATCACGGTTGTAAAGAACCTTACGAAAAATGTATGGCCATCTCTTACCTTCAAAGATTTGGTCGTGCATTTATCAAGTTAAAGGGTAAGTGACGATGTCATTACTGTTTTTTAGGAAAGAATGTATCAAATAGCTACCATAGGACCAGGAGAAGTTGTAATGCAGTAATCAAGGAGAATATGATGTATAAAAATACTTTTACCGGTATGCCTGTCATGTTTGCTCATCCACTCCAGGGGAAATGCATCTACGATTTGAATATTGCGTTGTGGTGACAATAAAAGAACCTCCTTGTTGCCTTGACAATCCTGGTCAATTGCCAACTGCAATCTTTCTACCCATGTGTTTATATCGTCACACTGAACATAACCGAGCATTCCAGCTTCATCACTCTCATGGGCATATCTACCACTGATAAAGCATTGGAGACCATCTTCCCCGAGATAGGCATTTATACTTTTGTGTTGCTGTTTACGTAACCGCTTGGCCTCAAAGTAATATCTCGGTCTTGGTTTTCTTTCCACTGATTCAAAAACCAGGTCAGGTCGCCACCTTTTGCGCCCCGTTCGTCCTCCACCAGGAATAGGAGGGTCATCTTTAATAACAATCTGATTGCACCAGATAGGGCAATCAAAAGTGTCAAGTCTCTCCTGTATAGCCTCTGCAATAAAACCAGTAATATCTGGCTCATCATGTCTGGCCTGAACCTTATTACGAGAATCCGCGTAGCCCCATGCTAACAAGGTGTGTATATGTTGCCGATATGTAGACCAATACTCATCAACATATGCTTCTTCCAAATCCATACTTTTACTCTCTAGCAACTCTGCTCCCACATCGTTCATCTATGCTGCCTCGCTGTGGAGAGAATTTCGGCAATCATATCATCTGCATCGTTCATAGCCTGAGTACGAGTCCAGTTTATCAACTGTGGTACCTTGTAGAGAGAAATAGTAGCAGGCCCAAACATCTTTAGCCCCCGTTGGACATACACCCACTGGCTAAATTCTTCCTTTAACTCTTTTTGAAGCCTGGAAAACACATACCCATTTTGGGAAGATGCCTCTTTGACCACTGGCGTGAAAGCGTGATCTGACCTGACAAATTCTACTGTACAGCAAATAAGGTCTGATGATCGCTCAATGATCACACGATGATGTGTCTTACCAGAGTTAAGGAAGCCATCGAGATCATTGGTAAGTTGTTGTGCATATGCTTGTAACACTTCTTGATCAGGGCGTTGTTGAACCCTTTGCACAGCTTCTCTTGTACCGCCTCCAACCAACTTCGAGCGCAGTTGCAGGAACTCAGTGACCAGTGTTTTGATGCTTTCGGGCACTTGCAAAATCCGTAGCACCTGTTCATCCACGTAGGCTTGTGTATGTTTGGAACCTTGCTCAATCTCCATCTGAAGGAGGTGCTTTTGCACTGTCACCATCTCTTCTATTTGCATTGAGGTAAGGATGGGGACTGGAATGCTCTTGACATCGTGCAGTGTAATCCTATCGCGCTCAATGCCAAATGAGGGTGTTTGAAAAAACAGGTAGTACCTGACAATATTAGAGCTGAGAAAAACTGATAAAGCTTGCAAATAATCGGCATCTTCCTTTGGGACAGAGAGTCCAATCTGTCGCGGTTTGACCAGGAAGTATTCATCACTATAGATGACATATTTCCAAGAGGCATTCATCACAAGATGTGGAGGTTCTGACACAAGTAAGCCCTTATACCCTCCCTGTTTACGTATAAAGCACTCTTCTTGAGGAAGATATTCGAGTGTGTTGTCAGGAATTAAGAAGAGGTAATCAGACTTATTAAGTGCGTCTGTATCGAGACGCTTCTTACCTACAAGTTCCGGACGATAGTCCAAATCTTCATTGTTTTCTACCATACCATTACGTAGTTGTGAACCCTCATGAAGGTGCCAGGAGTTTTGCTCTTTGCACAATTGCCCTAGAGTTTGCGGAAAAAACTTTTGTAAACGGGCTATAGCTCGCTTGTCGCGATGCGTTCCCCACAAGGCGAATTTCCAGGTTGCTGTATCACCATGGGCTGCTTCATAGGGCGAAACGGTCTGATACTCATGTTCATTGATCGTGATAGTCCAGAGCTTGCCATGGCTTTTTGTAATCTGATTGATAGCGAATGGGCCATAGTGTTCAATTGGTAGCTTTTCTTGCTCTGCTAAAGCTTGATGATAGATCATCGTAACGGCTGGCGCAGTGGCTCTTCCCTCAAAGAGTTCTCCGCGCAGATTAGAAAAATTCGTCATTCTCCGTACTTCGCATCGTTCAAAGAAAGGCTGACGATACTTCTTGGCCTCAAGGTTATACAGAAGTGCGGCAGGTAGGATAAGACCAGCGTAACCTGCAGGTGCCAGAAGTTGAAGAACACGCCAGCTAAATGCTTCCGCAACGCTGTTATTATCAACAGGCTGCTGTTTACTATGGGTGTCTATCCACGTAGCAGCAAGAGTTTCTGCTGTCTCATCAGCCACAATCCACGGTGGATTACCAATAATCCAGTCAAATGTCACGCCCTTTGTCCAGACATATGAGGCATCGTCAAAGAAATCATACTGAAAAATATGTGTATTATGTAATGACGGTAGCTTAAAGTGATTATCGTGTAGAAACTCTGCCATATCTGCATAATGTAAAAGCATTAAAATAAGACTGAACTCGGCAACATAACATGCATCAGGTTCACGTTCAATACCGTAGATATTTTTTAATAATTCTAACAATGCGGGTAATGATAACGTGCTGGCTCCTGATCGGGCCAGCCTCATTTCGATCAACCGCGCGTAGATCAGAACGAGAAAAACACCAGAGCCACACGCAGGGTCAAGCACTTTCATCCCCTCTTGCAAGGGCTTGACTGAACTCATTTCAGAGATGAGATAGTCCGCCAGATATTCAGGCGTATAGTATGCTCCTACTTTCCTTCCTTTACCTTCAATATGGAGAAATTGCTCGTAAATGGAAGAAAGCAACTCAATAGGTATGTAAGCAAAATCGTAGACCTGGAAATTCTCCAGAATGAGTTGCCGCCATCCTTCTGGTAACAATTCATCACCTTTGAAAACAGAGGCTACTAGCCTGACATGCTCATCTTTAGGAGAGCTATCACTATCAAAATCAAGTGGAAAAATGCTACCATTGAAGCGATTGTCAAGAATAATACAGAGATGACGCAAACCACTAACTGTGGCATTTCTACCAAATACAGTATCAATATTTATATCATACTGCTTAAACCATTGGTCAGAGAGAATATTCCGATCACGCAGATAACGAATATAGACGTATTTGCCAATTAAAGCATGAGCAACTTTTGGAGAAAGTTCCATTTGTTCCCGCAGAAATTGTCCCAGGTGACTCAAATTCTTGAGTAAACGCTTATCAACACGCTTTTCAGGTTTCAGATAGCTGGAACGCTTATTCCATATTTGCCCATTATTAATCGCCTCAGCGCAAAAATCTGCAAGTTGCTCGAGGATGCTGTTTCTATCAAGCGCAACTTTTTGCTCAACAATACCTGCTTTGTAATTCTCTTGTGAGTAGTCAAACCCTGTATAGACCCTGATGTGATCAGGAAGTACAACAATGAGAAAAGGAGCTTGACCGAAATTCCATAAGCTCCGATGAATTATCCGTGCACCATCAGGTGTTTGTGCCTCTGCAACATACACGGCTGGACGTACGGAGAAGGTTGTATTTTTTTCACTACTCGACTGAAAGACATAAATGCCGTCTATACCTACTTCATGCGCAGCACGAAAAAGTGAGGCCACTTCTGGTTTGTGCTGATACTCTGTCTTCAAATAATATGGAGATTGGCTATAATTGAGTGCGTCCAGCACCTCTGCTAATGACATGGCTCCCTTCCTTCTATCTGAGCCACTTTCACAGGCCCATCTTCTACTGAGACTGGTGTATCTTTGCTCGATATGAGGGACGCGCTCTTTATTTCCTCTAGTAGTGTTTCAAGCACAAAGCTCATAACTTGTTGTCCTGTCGTACTAAGAGCGTCAATCAGGATACGCTCCCCCTCTCTTGTCTTACTCAGTGCAAAAATGGTCCCTTTCCCATGAACGAGAATAGCATTTCTCAATGGATTGCCATCATTCATAATATCTTTTAAAGTCTCAATAGCTTTATGAATCTTTTGCGTAGACCAGCTATATTTTTTGAGTTGGCGCACAATATTCAACTGTACCAGGTCTTCAACAGTATAGAGCCGACGGCTACCAGAGCCATGCGCCTGCTGAAAACTGGGCATTATCATCTTTTCTCGCGCCCAATAATCCAATTGGCGCAAGGAAAACCCTGTGATATGAGCAACTTCGGTTGTTGTGTAAACTAGTTCCTGCATAACGTAGTATTATCATGGCCATGGTACTTTTGAAACACCATTGTATTAAGATACTATCAGCGTAATACTACCATACCAAAATTACAAGATCAATAGTTTTTGTAGTTTGTGTGAGCGATTCAAAAGTCTTTGGGAAAATATTCATCCTTTTTAAAGCGGATAAAACAATACAATGATGATATACAGGAAGTAACATGGCTAATCAAGCCATATTACTCCCTTTTAGACCATCGGCCTATTGAAGCTTATCTATCAGACCGTTCAGGCTTTACTGCTCGCACGATTGACCAGGCGGTTGGAAGCAATAGAGCGGCAAATACAATCTTGACCAGGTCGCCGGGGATGAACGGCAGCATACCCAGGGCGAAAGCCTTGAGTAGATCAACATGCAGGACAACGGCAAGCCAGGGAACGCCTATAGCATAGATGATGAGCGATCCCACCAGCATAACCAGCACTGAGAGGAAGCTGCGCTCCAGGCGTCTTTCACAAAGTAGGCCTACCACAAATGCTGCAATCGGAAATGCCCACAGGTAACCGCCAGTAACTCCAAATAGCTTGATAAAGCCACCGACACCACCAGCAAAGACGGGCAGACCGACCGCGCCTTCCGCAAGATATACCAGCATTGCCAGACCGCCACGACGACTTCCAAGAGCCGCACCAGTTAACAAAACAGCCAGCGTCTGTAGCGTGATGGGCACTGGAGTAAATGGAAGATAAAAAGATACTTGAGCACACAGGGCCATAAATACGCTAAAGCCAACGACAAGTAACCCATCTTTGATCAGGTTGCTACTACGCGATGGGCGCGCAGGGACAAGATAGTCAACAAGAGTCGAACCAGGGGAAATAGCCATGAAAGCTTGCTCCTTTGCTAATCAGGAATGTCAACACATAAACTGTAGCTTAACCAGATTATACAGCAAAAGAGCATGCTCCATGAAGGCTTTTTACAGCATTTTATATACTAATGCCGCTCACGCAATTAATTCAGCACCCTCATATTGAGGATTGTTAACTAATCGTGATACTGCTCGGGCCGTCATCTCAGCAGCCGGATAGGGAGCGAGCAGAGGCAGGAGCACATGCTCGTCATCGAGAGATGGATCGAGCCATTCCTCGCGCGCCTCGGGTGAGAGAATGACAGGCATGCGGTTATGGATGGATGCGACCAGATCGTTCGGCTCCGTTGTAATGATCGTGCAGGTGCGCATCTGCTGACCATCAGGATTCTTCCACGTATCCCACAAGCCTGCGAAGGCAAAGAGTTCCTTGTTTTTCAGCGTGATGTACATCGGTGTCTTGCCGCCGTACTCCTTCTTCCATTCGTAGAAACCATCGGCCACCAGCAGGCAGCGTTTTGAATGTAAGAGGCGCTTGAAGCTAGGTTTCTCTGCCAGCGTCTCAGCACGAGCATTGATCATCTTCGAGCCAATGCTCTCTTCCTTTGCCCACGAGGGAACCAGACCCCAGCGTAGTAAATCGAGATGCGTTGTCCCGTCGCGCATGATAGCCAACACATCTTGCGTAGGCGCGATATTGTAACGCGGCGTCGTTTGCAGAGATGGTGGGATAGATGCATTGAACGTGCTCGCGATTGTATTTATATCGTATGTAAGTGTGAAACGACCACACATAAGTATCCTCCTTTCAAAGGGGTGGTGTTCATACCATTTCTATTACATACTATTCTTTTTTATCACGTCTCAGGCGGTCAAAGGGATAGCGCTATGCACAGAGAAGAGGAAAATACAGGCTTTTTTATACGCAGTGGAGAATTTGTTTTTTTTGAGAGAGCAGAGGGTTTTCTTGTTTACTAACGTCACAGGGTTCTTCGTTCTCGACGAGCATGTAACCGCAGTCCTGTAAAAGTTGAGGAAGCCTCTGTGCTTCTTCAGGTGCCAGGCGCAGCGGCAAAGAGTAACTGGGACGATTGATCTCTACCTGAGCACAATAGTCAGTCCAGTAAGTCGCGAGATCGAAATCTTCTTGACGAACAAACTGCTCTTCTGTCATCGTCGCATTATGGATGCGCGAGACGCGGAAGACACATTTCTCGTCATAGCAGCCAGCAATCAGATACCAGACACGAGCTTTAGAGACCAGCCCGTATGGATCGATCAGACGCTCGCTCCACACTCCATCATCCTCGTGATAGAAGAGGCGAAGTTTCCGGTCCTGCCACAATGCTTCCTGGATCGTCTGAAGCCAGGGCGTGGCATCGTCGGTATGATACCACCATGTAGTATCCAGGTGAAAACGTTGACGCACAAGCTCTGCATACTCACGTGATGTAGCCGGGAGTGCTGCCGTGAGCTTCAACATAGCATCATCCAGCGCCCTCGCCAGGCCGAGATCAGCCAGAGGACCGGCAATGTTGAGCAGGAACAGTGCACGTATCTCAGCCTCGTTCAAACCGGTAAGCCGCGTCTGGTAACCATCTACCAACGAGCAGCCGCCGCCTGGTCCACGCTCAGTATAGACAGGAATACCAGCCATGCTGAGAGCTTCCAGGTCACGATAAATCGTCCTTTCGGAAACTTCGAGCTGATCAGCCAGATCATGGGCGGTCATACGTCCCTTTGTTTGTAGAAGCATCAAGATCGAGAGGAGTCGATCTGCACGCATATATTGACCTCCGTTAAGTGATTGGGGTCTTCTGTAGCTCAGGAAGTATACCATAAAAAGTTATAGAAAGCCAGAGGATTTTTCTCCCGCAGGCGAAAGCCGTCGGGTACCCTCACTCTATCCCGATATCCCATGCCTGCTGCAGGTCGGCACGCGAGTAGCATTGAAAGGCCATCAGGGTATGTGTTTTGATGATCGTGGGCAGTTGCTGCATATGGCGTGTCACTACATCTGCCAGGTCCTCGTAATTTTGGAAGCGTAACAGTGCTACCAGGTCATACTCGCCTGTGACCGAATAAACCTCGGCTACTCCATCGATCTCTAAAAGGCGCTGGGCTGTCTCATTGATCTGCCCACGCTGAGTATTTACTAATACTATTGCTGTTACCATTAAAATCCTCCTTAGCAGATGAGTACAAGCATCATGATTACATGCTATCGGGCAAGGGTTCAAAATACAGGATGCATATTACGCCATGGACCAGGTTGAGTCGCTATGACAGCAGGTTCCCAGCCCTCTTCCCCATATAAAATAGACGGATTCCATGTGGGATTTCTATGGTAGAAGCAATAGCGTATCTGCCAATGATAGCTCACTTTTTGTTTTTCGTGATAGGCAGTATCAACACCAAGACGGAACGAGAGCAACTGCGCATAGTAAGGTTGGAGGCGATACTCTAAATCATCCGTGTCCAACTCATGATCAACAAAGGCCATTTGTAGATCGAAACAGTAAGGGTAATCCATCACCTCTGGATCGCGATCTTCTTCATCCGCTCGATGGATGAGTACAAGCATCCCCAACATCTCAAACTGACAGTAGGGTTCGCCCGCAAAGGAGTCCTGCTTAAATGAAGGCAGTGAAAGGAGGTTACGTATCTCTGTAGCGAGTTGTTGTAATGATTTGTCTGTCTTGATACAGATTTGAAATGACATACGAACGGCTCCTTACGGATACGGAGGTTGTGTAAAACGTCTAACCTCCATCTTACGCTTGTTAAAGATAGGTGTCAAGACATATCGCTATCAATCACAGGGCGATTCAAAAGTCGCCTGCGTGGATCCGTAGAGGCATGCCTCTACGACCCTTATTAGCCCATAAAAGCCCTCTACACCATCTTGTAACGCACTGTATCATAGATATGAAGCCTCAGAGAAGCAACTATACAGATTTTATATACTTGCATCTACGTTTCATGCTTGATATACTGATGTGGCAATCTCTCGTGAAGACGCGAGTTGTTGTCAGCCCTGAGGACAACGCATTTCAGTCAGGGAGTCGGCCAGGGTTTGGGCGTTCCCACAAAAATGCTCCCGCCTGCAGGCAGCTTTCTTTCCTCCCACCCATAGAATGGGGTGGGTCTCCAGAAAAGTTTTTTTGATCAGGGGCGGCTTTTCGGTCGCCTGCTAGGAGTAATAAAGCGGTTTATGGCCAGCATTCGTCTCACACGACCCGGAGCACCTGCACCGCCATCACAACAAGCGGAACCGATCATTCATGGTGATCAGACTGTGCTAAGGCACTGGTTGACCCACTACTGGCAGAAATTGCAGCTACCAGAGCAGGAATTGAGCCTGCTCGCAATCACCCAGGACCGCCAGGAGTATGTGCTCTGGACCGGGAAGCGACTTAATACGATGACATTGGGCTGCTACTGTTATCTTCCTGCACCGTCGTTTCGCAAAGCATCTCCAGCGACAGAGCAACCCAGGCATCGCCACCTTATCTTTATAGAACCTGATATGCAACCCAGATCGATCGAGGTGACGGTTGCTCATGAGCTGATTCACCTGGCCGACCGTGTGAACGGAACGCCGCGGCGGCACCGTCACCATGGCTATGACGCTATTGCTGCCGATGAGGCAGCAATAACTGGCTATGGATTGGACGAATTGCGTGCCCTCTTGCACGAAGAGAGTCTGCACCGGGAACGGGTACGTCGTGAACGTCGTCCTATCCGCTACCTGTACGAATGCCCAAATTGTGGCAAAACATATCCAAGAACGCGGCGCTACTCTCAGGCTGTATCGTGTAGCAGTTGCGACAAGCGTTACAACCCTCAATATAGATTGTTGTTATCACAGGCGCAAATGTACATATAAGAATATAGTAGTATTCTTACCCATGCGGGAACGATGCTGCTGCATCTAATCTTCGACACACCAGCATACAGAGTAGCATCAATATATCTCGACCAGTTCCGTCTGAAGCTCGCGCATCCATTCCAGCAAAGAGCGTGTCTGGTGAATACGACTGCGCAACACCACGTGGTCGAAGAATGCCTCATCGCTTGTTTTACTTGTAAGCAAAGGATGTTTTGACTCCAGGTGTGCAAGGAAACGCTTGCAGGCGGCTATTTGTTGCTCGATAAGATATGCTATCTGTGTGGGAAGATAACGTTGTACAAAATACAGCTTGATCAGGAAGAGAATACGGATATCGCGCGGCTTCTCAACGGGCAGGATCAGCCATTGCTGAAACACAGCATAGCCTGTCTGGGTAAGGTGAAAGATCTTGCGCGGTGGACGCGTACCTTGATGCTCCAACTCCGCTTCAATATATGCCAGGCGCTCCAGTTTTTTAAGAAATGCATATAACTGGCTCATTTCGACATGGACGATCTGGCCCAGCGTGCCACCTTGAATGAGCTGGAACATCTCATAGCCGTGCATAGGTTGCTCCTTGAGCAGCCCCAGGACAACGTATTCAGTGGGTTCGCTAATCTGCATAATCCTCTTCCCCCAGAGCAACTACTGGAAACATTGTTATTATAATTTCCTCTCAGCAATAGAGCAAGTTATCAGGAATCTGGGGAGGAAGTATGTTCTCTCAGGCGAATAGATGAGTGCAGGCGTGCCAGTTCCCGGTTGATCGCTGCAAAATCCTCGCGCGCGATCCCGTCAACGAAGCGTTGGTAGATTGGATCTGCGGTCTTATGTGCTTCGATCAGCGACCACGCGATAATGCAGGGAAGATCCGCAGGCGAGATCGTATCGAAAAATAGATAATACATTTTATCGTAATTTTCATCAGCCTCTTTCTCAGCTTCAATGAGACAGAGAGCTGTTTCACGATATTCAACGTCCTCATCGCTCAACTTCTTACCACGTTTGCCCATAATAGTGATCCTTCCGTAACTATGATAGAGAGGATTGGGGGAAAGATCCTCTAATAGAAAGATACAGAGGATAGAAGAAAAAGCGGAAATTTTTTGAGCAGAGTTGGAGAATTACCTGTTTTTCTTACGCCAGCATTGACCTGATAATACCCGTGTGCTACAGTGCCCATACTCAGACAAACCGCTAATTATCTAAATTGATGATCGATGGAGTACTATGCATGCCGTATCCTATCGTTCTTTCGTACATGCAAGCAGAGCGTCTGCTCACGGCGAGAAAACAAGGACAACAATCCGTAGAGGTTTCGCCGGATCTCGGCATTTCGATGGTAACAGCGAAGCTGTCAAATGATGGTGTGGAGTTTCCGCGGGGAGAGCAGGTAAGCTGGCAGGATATCGAGAAAATCAAGAAAGCGACCGTAAACTGCTTTGTGGTTGAGAATGGTGGCATACGCGCGATCCAGGTGTTTTCGGAAGATACCAATCGTATGTGTAGCCTCTTGCCGACGAAGAGAACGCCGAGCATGCTGATTGCAGGCTTCACAATGCATCGTATCGTAGATATAGATCCTATGCAGGATACACTTAAGAAGATTGCTACTATCGCTCCTATCAGCGGGCGCGCTTTGGATACGGCCACAGGACTGGGCTATACGGCTATCGAAGCTGCAAAGACGGCTGAGCAGGTCATCACCATCGAACTCGATCCAGGGGCACAGGAGATAGCACAACTTAATCCCTGGTCGCGGGGACTCTTTAACAATCCCAAAATTCAGCAGATCATGGGCGATGCTTTTGAGGTTGTGCCTACCTTTGAGGATAATAGTTTTGATCGGATTATTCATGATCCGCCTGTTTTCAGCCTCGCGGGAGAACTCTATTCAGGTTTTTTTTATCAGCAATTATACCGGGTGCTTAAGCGTGGGGGGCGCCTGTTTCATTACATCGGGAACCTGGAGAGCAAGTCGAGTGGGACGGTGACAAGAGGAGCGCTAAAGAGGCTGCAAGAAGCTGGTTTTGTGCGCGTGGTGCGTAGACCGGAAGCGTTTGGGGTTGTGGCATATAAATAGCCCATCCATCCCTAATTTCTTAAGAAGGCATGCTTGTACCAATCTTCTGTACAAGGACTGTAAGCAGAGCTATACGTGTAGGTAGATAGTCAAGTTCGATGTACTCATCTGGATTGTGCGCCAGCCCACCACCTGCCCCAAGACCGTCAATGGTTGGTATGCCCAGTGGTGAGGTATTATTAGCATCGGAAGCGCCACCACTGCCCACATCCTGTATCTCCAGACCCAGTTCTTTGCCTGCCTCTTTAGCTATATTTACCAGTGGAGCATTGCGCCTGGAACGCTCAAAGGGCAAGTTACGCATAGCACCACTAAGCGTAATCTGTGTACCGTCCAGAATGCTTCTGCTAGCGACTTTGCGCATCGCCTCTTCAATCGCCCGGATGCCTGCCGTATCACTGGCACGCACATCCATTTCACAGTAGGCAAGGTCGGGGATGACATTGGAGCGCTCACCACCGTGAATGACGGTAACAGACAGCGATGTGCCGGGGATGGTGCCCTGGAGTGCCTGCATGGCCTGTACCTGGTAGGTGAGCTCAAGGATGGCATTAACGCCCTTTTGTGGTTCGACACCTGCGTGGGCCGCACGACCACGCACTTCGACACGATACAGCCCCGTGCTTCTGCGTGAGGAGAGAACCGTATTAATCTGGCGTCCAGGCTCCAACACAATCACCGCATCCGATTGGCGGGCCAGTTCCTGGATAAGCGGCTTGCTGTTGGGAGAACCGACCTCCTCATCACTATTGAGGATGAAGGTTACATTCTTATAATTTGCTGTGTGGGCCGCAATGAGCAGGTGCACGCCATACATACCGAGAAGTATGCCCGATTTCATATCGAGCACGCCAGGACCTTTTGCAATGCTCATACCATTCTGCCGACCAAGAGAGAATGGGCGACGTGCTGCCTCACCGTCGGGGAAGACGGTATCGATATGCCCAACCAGCAGAATACGTGCCCCATCGGGTGCATTCCCCTTATGTGTGGCAACAAGATGATTACCGTATTTCTGCTGATGATCGAAATATGTGGAGAAGCCAAAATCGTGAAAACGATTCTGTAAATAGGCACCAACGCGATCTACGCCAGCTTTGTTATAAGTACCGGAATCGATATTCACAATCGCTTTTAGATCTGCGAGATATGGCTCTATAACCTGCTCAGCACGCTCAACAAAATGGTGTTTGTTCAAATTAAATAACCCCTTCTCCTCGAAACTGTTCGATCTCTGCATCGCTATAGCCCGCGTTCCGTAATACCTCGTTGGTATGCTCACCCAGCTTAGGAGGTGGATAGCGCTGCTCAGGCGGGACATCTGAGATACGTGGAAAACTTGGTAAAGATTGGTATGTTTCACCGTCTATGGTACCATAGACGCTCATGCCGCGAGTCCGGGCATGCTCGTCCTGTAACGCCTCGCCGATATCATACACGGGACCGACACAGGTATCAATCTCAGCAAGTTCCGCCAGCCACTCATCGCGTGTTTTCGTCTTGAAGATCGCACGCAACATATCTCTTGCCTGATTGCGTTCTCCAGGTCCTACAGGCATATGAAAAGGCAACAATTCAAGATGTCCGATGTGTGTGCAGAATGTCTGCCAGAACTTAGGCTCCAGCGCGGCCAGCGTTACGTGTTTGCCGTCCTGAGTCTCATAGATATTATAGCAAGGAAGCCCTCCATCCAGAGCAGAATGACCGGGCCTGGGAGCTTTGCCTATGTTAAAATAGGTGGCTGCTGGCAGAGAGAGCAACGAGCTAATTCCTTCAGTCATTGCTGCATCGATCTTGCGCCCTTCACCTGTTTGAGCACGTCCAACCAGGGCCGTCAAGATACCAATTACCGCCATCTGACCACCGCCTGCCAGATCTCCAAATTGGGTAGGAGGCATTACAGGGACACCATTTGCGCTCCGGTTGTAGTGGAGCAGGCCAGCATATCCAGCATAATTCAGATCATGCCCTGCGCGAGCCTGATAAGGACCATCCTGACCATAGCCACTGATAGCACAATAAATAAGTCCTGGATTCGTCTGCTTGAGCTGTTCATAGCTCAGCCCCAGACGCTCTAATACTCCTGGCCGGAAGCTTTCTAGCAACACATCGGTCTCGCGTATCATATGTAGAAATATCGCACGACCCTGCTCTTTTTTGAGATTCAACGTCATACTGCGCTTGTTCCGATTGAGGGCAAGAAAATAGAGACCCATTCCTCCCGGACCATGAGGTTGCATCTCGCGGCCATAGTCACCGCTGCCAGGCTCTTCTACCTTGATGACATCTGCGCCGAAGTCCGCCAGCATCTGTGACGTATAAGCACCAGGAACCAGGCGCGATAGATCAAGGATACGGATGCCAGTAAGAGGCAGACTCATATATGTCTCCTTTATGGGGATAGATAATAACTATTGTAGTTATAGCGTAGCAGGGATAAGAGTAAGTTGTCAACGCCGCGCACGTTGAAAGGCATGGCACCGTAGAGGCATGCCTTGCGTGTGCCGAGTGCGTGGGGAGCAACACCCTTGAGCGCCTGGGACGTTCTCCTGAGCCACTCGGCACACGCAAGGCATGCCTCTACGGGTGCATGCAGGCAACTTTTCAATCGCCCTGCGTTGAAACGACGCCCAGCATATGAAAGTGATATACTCAGAAGCAATGATGTAGTCTGAGTCACTAAAGGTTTTTGCCCATGACATTCCCACAAATAGTACTTCTTTTTGTTGCTGCGGTGGTTGGTGGTACGCTCAACGCTGTAGCGGGAGGCGGTAGTTTTTTAACATTTCCAGCCCTGATATTTGTAGGCGTTCCGCCTATTCAGGCGAATGCGACCAGTACAGTCGCAATCTGGCCAGGATCGGTTGCCAGCACAGGTGCCTATCGCCGTGAACTTGCCCAGCAGAGACGTAGTTTACTCTACTTGATGGTTGGTACCAGTCTTATTGGTGGTGTCCTTGGCGCTATTCTCCTGCTTAATACCCCAGCGTCTACCTTTGAGAGCTTGCTTCCTTACCTTCTATTGACGGCTACACTGCTATTTACCTTCAGTGGGCAGATTACAGCCATGCTGCATGTACGTAGTATAGGCAAAGGGCGTATCTCGCCCGTCAGGCTGATTGTTCTCTCCGTAGCACAGTTCATTATTGCAGCATACGGTGGCTACTTCGGGGGGGGCATCGGCATTCTGATGCTGTCAACCCTGGCCATGATGGGCATAGAGGAAAATATTCACGTCTTGAACGGACTCAAGACGCTGCTGGCGAGCTGTATCAATGGCGTGGCTGTGATTACCTTCATCATCGCGCGCGCTGTCTTCTGGCCTCAGGCTATTCTGATGATAGTTGGCGCTATCATTGGTGGCTATGGCGGTGCCTATTATGCGCGCAAAATTGATCCCAGACTGGTACGTTATTTCGTCATTGCGGTTGGTCTCGCCATGACCATTTACTTCTTTGTGCGTACATATTTTTTGCATATTACATAATGCTGGGCTTACTTTCCAAAGAAGAGACTTGACGATGAAGCAGCAAGAGACCGAATCGACAAAAATCGATAATACTGCGGCACAACAGGACACAAAACCTTCCGGTAACGTGATACCTGACGATGGGGAGCGTGCAGGTAAATGGGCGGTGCTGGGAATTGTCGCGATAGGCGTCTTTATGGCGACCCTTGACTCCTCTATTGTGAATATCAGCCTGCCTTCGATAGCACAGTACTTTGGTGTACCCCTCAATGGAGCGGTTTCCTGGGTTATTATCGCGTATCTTGTCACTACAGCAGGTATACTTCTGACCGCCGGGCGACTGGCGGATATGGTTGGACGGAAAGCTGTATGGCTGTGTGGCCTCGTTCTCTTCACTGCTAGCTCGGCTTTGTGTGGTGTTGTGCCTGCGCTTGCCTTCTTGATTGCCGCACGCGCAATGCAAGGGATTGGCGGTGCACTGTTGATGGCGGTGAGTCCTGCGATGCTCACAACGGCTTTTCCTGCATATGAGCGAGGGCGCGCGCTTGGACTCAATGCGGTGATTGTTGCCCTGGGTGTGAGCGTTGGTCCTACGCTTGGTGGCCTTATCACGGCGTACCTGTCCTGGCGCTGGATATTTTATGTGAACGTTCCAGTTGGGATTATTGGCCTGATCCTTACATTGCGCGTTCTCACTGAGCGGTTGCATCGTAATCCTGGGCGCTTCGATCCGTGGGGAGCCGTCCTGCTAGCGATCGGATTAGCCGGGCTCACTGCTGGACTTTCATTTGGGCAAGAATTGGGGTGGGCTTCTCCCATTCTTATTGCTCTGCTGGTCATCGGTATCGCTGCCCTGATACTACTTCCTTTTGTCGAAATGCGTGTTGCCAATCCTATTATCGACCTGTCACTCTTCCGACGACGTGTCTTTGTTTCGGCGAATCTAAGCCTGGTATTGAACTTTCTGGCGTTGTTTGCCGTCAGCTTCATGATGCCCTTTTACCTCGAACAGTTACGCCATTTCCCAACCGAAGAAGCCGGGCTCCTGCTCACGCCATTGCCGATCACTATAGCATGTATCGCACCGCTCAGCGGTTCTCTCGCCGATCGTATTGGTTCGCGCTGGCTGGCTGCCGGTGGTTTAGCTATAGCGTGCGTGGGATTGGTTCTTATCAGTCAACTGAATGCGCAAAGTTCGCTCTTTGATATCATCTGGCGACTGGTATTCACCGGTATGGGGCAGGCACTGTTTCAATCTCCGAACAATAGCGCTCTGCTGGGATCTGTTCCTCATGCCCAACAGGGGAGTGCCTCAGGCTTCCTGGCAACTGGTCGTACGATGGGACAGAGCGTGAGCGTTGCCCTGGCCGGAGCTATCTTCGCCGGTCTGGGGGGTGCTGCTGCTGGTGGAATGCTGTCGAGCGGACATATTAAGGAAACGCAAGTCAGTGCATTACAACAAACGTTTGCGCATAGTTTCCAGGTGACGTTCCTTGTCTGTGCAGGTATCGCGGCTGTTGGAGTTTTCACCTCACTGGTACGAGGAAAAGAGGAGCGTAAAAACAAATAGAAAGCTATGAATAAAACAGATCGCTTATTAGCCATTGTACTGGAACTTCAGCGCAAAGGCAGGCAGCGCGCCGAGGACCTGGCGGATACCTTTGAGACCAGCAAACGCACTATCTACCGCGATGTTCTGGCGTTATGTGAAGCTGGAGTGCCGATCATCTCTATCCCTGGTCAGGGTTACTCGCTGATGAAGGGTTACTTTTTGCCACCACTGAGCTTTACAGCAGAGGAAGCGACGGTGCTGCTGCTAGGTAGCGACTTTATGGCGCAGAATTTCGATGCTCAATACCGCATGGCTGCTGAGTCGGCGAGTCGCAAGATCGAGGGTGTGCTCCCTGAGGCGCTGCGCAACGACGTACACTATCTTCAGAGCAATATCCGTTTTGTTGCTGCAGGTAATGCCTATAATCCCAGGGAGCAGGATACGTTGCAACAATTGAGAAGAGCTATCTTTGATCGCATTACGGTGCGTTTTTGCTATCACACACGGCATAGTAGCGATGGGCAGAGCGCCCTGAGTACACGTGAGGCTGATCCTTATGGCCTGGCCTATTACCTTAATTCCTGGCACCTGGTTGCTTACTGCCATATGCGACAGGATATCCGCAATTTTCGCCTTGATCGTATAGATGACCTGGAGTTGCTGTCTCAGACATTCAATCGGCCCGCAAATTTCCAGATGGGACAGAAGCAAGAGAGTCGTCCGCGCAATCTTGTGGTACGAGCGCTGTTCGATAAAGAGATAGCACGCTGGGTACGCGAGAACCGCTCCTATTATGTCACCTCTGAAGAAGAAACCAGCGAGGGACTGCTGGTAACGCTTATGGTGCGGCAGGAAACTGAAGTGTTGCAATGGTTCCTCAACTGGGGAAGTCACATAAAAATATTGGAACCCGACTCGTTGCGCCAATTGCTAGCAGAGGAAGCGCAAGCTATGCTACATAATTATCAAAATCTGCCATAGCTTTTTAAAGTGACAACGCTGCTGACATACTGTTGTCACAGGTGCAGGTTACACTACTGGTATAGACAAACGCGGTACGACGACGTGGAGCATATACCACTGATCGTCGTAGTAAAGAACAAGGAGAAATACTATGCCAGCTATACCAGCACTCGACTTTGTGGTTTTCTATGTTTCGGATCTTGATGAGTCACTTGCGTACTTTACAGAGAAACTAGGATTTGAGCTCTTGCCAGAACAGGACTCGCCAATTTTTCGTAGTCTTAAAGGCAGCGACGAAAAAATTGGCTATGGTCTGAACGTGGCAACAAACGAGACGCCACCCGCCGGTACCGTCGAGTTATACTTCAAAACAGATGATTTGGAGGGGCTTCACCGCACATATACAGCAAAGGGCGCTGGCACAACGCCTATTCTCCATCTTCCCTTTGGCTCAGTTTTTAATGTGCAGTCACCTGACAAACACGCAGTGGTCATGCTGGGTGATCCGTCGTAGTAATCCGTTTTTAGATTGTGAGTACGCGTTGTGCGTACCCACAATCAGCAAGAAAGGTAATCAAAATGACTACGAGTTTGAAGAAACTTACTCCCAATGTGATGGTCGAAGATGTCAATCATACTGAACGAACTAAACAGGTGGTCTTAAAGGAACTACGCAGCATTCCTGGAGTAGGCAAGAGCATTGCAGAAGATCTCTGGAATCTGGGATTGCGCTCTGTGCAGGATCTGAATGGGCAGGACCCGGCAGAACTATACAATAATCTGTGTGCCTTGCAGGGTACACAGGTTGATCGTTGCATGCTTTATGTCTTTCGGTGTGCCGTTTATTATGCTTCACATGAACAGTATGATCCAGAATTGCTGAAATGGTGGAACTGGAAAGACGCAGTCTGACCCGTAGCGGCATGGCTTGCCTGTGCCGTACGTCTTGCCTGTCGTACGTCTTCCCATTCTCTGAGTAATCCGACGAGCCCACGGCACAGGCAAGCTATGCCGCTACGGGAAACTGATTTGCATAACATAATTTACCAGTTCTTTAAGTCCTGGAGTATCGGGTATCATCCAGCAGGGGAGAACATACCAGCTTTTGGGGTTATCCTTTCTTCTGATAATGACTTCGCTCTCACCGACACCAATAGCGGCAATCTCATTCCACGGTAATATGTGCCTGCCATTATTGATCTCGACACCGCGTTGGCTGAGGGTAAGTGGGCCAAAAATGACGGGAAGGCCAGCTTTATAGGCTATAATCTGGGGCAATTGATCAAGAGCTATTTCATATTGTGCATACGCAATCAGTCCTTTAAGCACACCAATATTAGGTATTTCCGAAACTTTTAGCGTTGCCCACGCTTCGATCGGGCCTTTTTTGTAAATCTCAACCGTTGTTTCATTGATATGGATATGGTCAAACTCGCTCCACAACAGCTTCTTGCTGCCCTGCCTTACACGAATCCAGCGTACACTAAGCGCAATATCGTCAAAGAGGACAGGGTCGCCAGCATTGTAGGCCGTAATAGCGCGTGGGAGCAGACGGCGTGTGAGCTCCTCCTCCAGCACCATACCCAGTTTTTCAATGTTTATCAGATCATGTGCGAATACAAAAAATGCTCGATCGCTGCGTCGTATAATATACGAACTGATCTTACGCATCTTCTTATCGAAATGGATATCCTTCCAGAACCGCTCCATCTGATCCCAGCGAATCACCTCTAGTTTGCGTGTCCTATAGATCAGCCCTTCCTGAAAGACAAACACGCGTTGTTCAGGTGAGATCCAGGGAGCAAGCAAAACCCATAAGCCGACGCCAATCCATCCAGAACCAATAAGCGGTACAAATACCATCTGCCACCCAGGCCATCCACTAAAGATCGCATCATATGCATGAAAAAAGTAGTACAGTATCGCGCCGCCTACAAGCAATGCAAAGAAACCCGGCAGGCGATAGAGCCAGACTTCTTTTCCTGGTTCATAAACAGTTTGAAAGAGGCCGAGCTGATACTGTGCTGCGGTCTGTTCAATGGATGGGAAGTCCTTCTCCATTTTTAGTAAACGAGAACCTGAGTATTTATGTCAGTATGGCTATAGAGCCATGCCATCTGGTCTTCCTGCACATTGACGCAACCATGGCTACCATTGCCGGCGAAGCTCTCATCACCGCCGGAGTCATGGTGCGGGTACTGCGTCCCAGGACCGTAATCAACACGCCACCAGGAGTCGTGAACAAAGTAACCGCCATGATGATAGTCGATTGCGTAGTGAATGGGTGTGTCGGGATACCAATAGGGAGATCCCGGCGGATCGCTCGATTTAAAGACCGTTGGTGACTCGCGACTCTCTGGAGTCCAATTGCCAGGTAGCGAGGGGCGATCCTGGCGTCCTGTAGTGACCAGGAAGGATTTCACCAGCTTGCCATCTTGATAAAAACGCAATGCCTGCTCAATCATCGAAACCACTATTACCTGTCCCTTGTGGAGGTTGTAGTGATTGAGCAACTGAGTATCGGTAGTATGCACCTGGTTGTATGCTGTCTTATCGCTGTAGTCTTGCTCGAACATATGCAAGTTAAAGAGTTCGTCGTTGGCCGTCGTGATCATGTTCTGGAAATCATCCACTGTATAGCACCAGGTAAGTTCCAGATCGAGGAGCGAGCCGACACCGTCCATCTGGTAACCAGCATCCTGAGAATAATTCTTGCCATCAAACTTATTGTGATAGGGATGGGCCTTGCTCCAGGCATCAGCTTCTTTGTGGAACTGCTGAATAGCGGCCTTTGCCTGTCCAGTAACAAGATCGTCGTGCATCGATGCAATATCCGCATCTACTTGTTTAGAAAATTTGATATACTCTTGCACGTTTTTAATCTTGCTTGCGGCTGCCTTATCTGCATCGACCTGTGGTTGATACGTACTGATATCGATCCCATTTACCTTCAAGAACTGGAACTTGCCGGTGAGATCGCTCAATTTGGCGTTGGTGACATAGGGTAGGGCCAGATTGGTGCTGACGACCGCTTGCAGGTATTGAGCATTGATTAACGTGCTCAGGTTCTGGAAGTCCAACATCGCTTTACCTGCACCAAGCTTTTGTCGATCGTTTTGATACTGCATTTGCATCGCCGTCACGTCCAGTTTTGCCGACTGCATTTGATCAATTGTATGTTTAAATGTAGTTAGCTGCCCGTTAGTTGAGCGCATCAAATCAAGTACCTGTGTTGACGTATGAGCCTTTATGCTCACTATTGCATAGTCTTTGGGATATTTCGCACTAGATAATAAGGTCTGCATCTGACCAAGCTGTTGAGCGAAATACTGGACCTGAAGCCCCTGAGAACGCGACTGTGAGAGGTTCTGGTCGAAGCTTTGCACGTCATGTTGCGCTTGCGCCTGGTACTGTTCTGTGGTCGAGCTAATAATTCCCTGCGTCTGCACTACTAATTGTGCATAACGTGTGCCAATATTTCGATAGTAATCAGTTGCACGTTGATCATTGAAAAGATTAAAAGGAGCACTTGCACTGGCTAACTGTTGTTTTTGTTTAATAATCGGTTGCAGAAGCGTTGCAGGAACGCCGATTGATTGTGCCTGTTGCAGCAATTGATCGAGCTTTGTCTGATTCTGGCTGGCCTGTTGCTGCACCTGGCTATTCGCTCCGCAGGCACTTATGAGCAAGGTGACGAGGAGCAAGATAGCCAACAGTGGCTGCGCCCCCAGACGCAGGCCACTGACGACGGGACGTGGTGTACGCATAGAAGGTCATCTCCTTCCGCTTTTCGCCTTATGTTTACGTTTTTCTTTGCGCGCGGCCTTGCCTGTTTTCTTGCCGCCCCCTTGACGCGGCTTTGCAGGCATGCCAGGTATACCCTCGCCACCCCCATATTGACGGGCTAATTGAGCCCATGGACCTTTGCCAGTACTCATCTGGCGAATCATCGAGCGCATCTCGTCAAATTGCTTGACGAGTTGATTGACCTCCTCAACACTTGTCCCACTACCTTTAGCGATACGCTTCCGTCTGCTACCATTAATAATGTCAGGATTGTGCCTTTCCTCTCGCGTCATTGAGAGGATCATTGCTTCGATGTATTTAAGTTGATCGCCCTCTAGCGCCTCGTCCATCTCAGGTGTGGCTGCCAGCTTATTAAAGCCCGGCAACATCTCCATTACCTGGCGCAATGGTCCCAGCCGTTTCAACTGCCGCATCGAACTCAGGAAGTCCTCGAAGTCGAACTTACCCTGCTGTAACTTGGCTTGAGCTTTCAGTGCCTCTTCCTCGTCGATTGATTCCTGTGCTCGTTCGATCAGGGAGATCACATCGCCCATACCTAATATACGTGACGCAAGGCGATCCGGATAAAACGGTTCTAGCGCATCGGTCTTCTCACCTGTGGTCAAGAACTTGATCGGCACGCCCGTCACAGAACGAATCGAGAGTGCTGCGCCGCCTCTGGCATCGCCATCCATCTTGGTCAGGATCATACCCGTGAGCGAAACTGCCTTATTGAAGTCACCAGCTACGCGCACTGCTTCCTGGCCTGTCATGGCATCGGCGATCAGTAGCACCTCGCGTGGCTGTACGCGATTGCGAATATTGATGATCTCGTTCATCATACGCTCATCGATATTCAAGCGACCTGCTGTATCCAGTATAACAACCGAGCAAGCTTGCTCACGTGCAAACTCAAGTGAGCGTACACAGATATCGACAGGATTTGCGCCCATCGGCTCAGAATAGACCGGAATAGTCAATTGTTTGCCCAGCGTTTTCAGCTGGTTCACAGCGGCGGGACGATACATATCAGCAGCCACCATTAGAGGACGCTGCCCCTGCTTGCGCAGATAATTCGCCAGCTTGGCAGCCGTCGTCGTCTTACCAGAGCCCTGCAAGCCCACCAGCATAATCACATTAGGCGGATTGCCACTGAGATCGAGCTTATTCTTGCCGTCTGTACCACCGAGAACCTCAACCAGCTCCTCGTTCACAATTGACAGAACCTGTTGGGCAGGAGAGAGGCTCCCGACCACATTAGCGCCGATTGCCTTTTCCTTGACGCGGTCAACAAACTGGCGTGCCACCTTCAGGTTCACATCAGCCTCAATCAGAGCAATACGCACCTCGCGTAGAGCCGCGTTAACATCATCCTCGGTCAGCTTACCCTGTCCACTAAGATTACTGAATATACCTTCTAAACGTTTCGATAAACTATCAAACATTGCCATAAATG
>WNFY01002294.1_pt1 | contig 35078 bp, 36 predicted proteins | sample 5400091 | NCBI WGS metagenome assembly WNFY01 (sample SAMN13153364, study PRJNA577476) | soil metagenome | isolation source: 60 cm soil or saprolite under grassland replicate 1 | place: USA:California | collected 2016-06-15 | reverse complement strand
CCGCGGGTGCATCCAGGCCGGGACCGCCGTGGAGCCCGCGAGCGGCCTCGTGCCGGTCGTCCTCGACCCCGAGACCTGCAACGCGTGCGGGCTGTGCATCGACGCGTGCCCGGAGCCGTACGGCCTCGTCGAAGCGGCGCTCGCGGCCGAGCTCGACGCCGCGGAGGAGCGCCGGCGCACGGCGCAGCAGCGCGAGGCGCCCGTCGAGGAGATCCCGTCCGCGCGCGTGGCCCTGCCCGCGGGCCAACCGCTGGTGATGAAGGGCACGCACGCCGCGGCCGTCGGCGCGCTCCTCGCAGGCTGCCGCCACCTGTTCGGCTATCCCATCACGCCGTCCACCGAGGGTGCCGAGCTCATGGCGAGGCTGCTCCCCGCGGTGGGCGGGACCTTCCTGCAGGCCCCGAGCGAGGTCGCGACCGTCAACATGATGTACGGCTGCGGCGGGGCAGGCCTGCCCGTCATGACCTTCACGTCCTCGCCCGGGTTCAGCCTCATGCTCGAGGGCGTCTCGTACATGATCGGCGCCGAGGTGCCGGGCGTCTTCGTGAACGTGATGCGCGCCGGGCCGGGGCTCGGGAACATCGGACCCGAGCAGGCCGACGTGAAGCTCGCCTGCCGCGGTCTTGGACACGGCAACACGCACGCCATCGTGCTCGCCCCCGCGACGCCGCAGGAGATGCTCGACCTCACGATGCTCGCGTTCGAGCTCTCCTTCCGCTACCGCAGCCCGGTCGTCGTCCTCGCGGACGGCCACCTCGGCCAGATGACCGGGAAGGTGACGCTGCCGCACGAGCTCGTGCGGCCGGGGCTCCCGGGCTGGGCCGTCTCGGGCGACGCCGCCCACCGCCGCAACGTCATCAGCTCCATCCTCCTCAGGGAGACCGACCAGGAGCTCCACAACCTCCGGCTGGTCGAGAAGTACGCGCGCATCGCCGAGGCGGAGCAGCGCGCCGACCTGTTCTGCTGTGACGACGCGGAAGTGCTGCTCGTCGCGTGCACCACGCCGGCCCGGACGGCCAAGGGGGCGGTGCGGGCGCTGCGCGCGGGCGGGATCGCGGCCGGGCTCTTCCGCCCGCAGACGCTGTGGCCGTTCCCGATCCGGCCGCTCCTGCCGCTGCTGGAGCGGGTCCGCCGCGTCATGGTGGTCGAGGCGAGCGACGGCCAGCTCGAGGACGAGCTGCGGCTCGCGCTCTCCCACGCGGGCGTGCCGCCGACCTTCGAGATCCAGCACGTGCGCCGCATGGGCGGCATCCTGCCGTCGCAGCGCGAGATCGTGGACGCGGTGCGCGGCGTCTCGCGGTCGCGAGAGGCGGTGGCGGCGTGAGCACGTTCTACGAGAGGTTCGAGCGGCACGACCACGCGGAGGGGCTGAAGGCGCGCAGCACGCACTACTGTCCAGGCTGCGGCCACGGGCTCGTCCACAAGTACCTGGCGGAGGCGATCGAGAAGCTCGGGATCCAGGACCGCACGGTGGCCATCTCGCCGGTCGGGTGCAGCGTCTTCCTCTACTATTACCTCGACGTGGGGAACTCGCAGGCGGCCCACGGCCGCGCGCCCGCCGTCGCCCTCGGGCACAAGCTGGCGAACCCCGACAGCGTCGTCGTGAGTTACCAGGGCGACGGCGACCTCGCGTCGATCGGCCTCGCCGAGATCCTGCACGCGGCGCAGCTCGGCTTCCCGATCAGCGTGCTCTTCGTGAACAACGCGATCTACGGGATGACGGGCGGCCAGCTCGCGCCGACGACGCTCATGGGGCAGAAGACGAGCACGAGCCCGCACGGCCGGGACGCGTCGATGGGGCAGCCGCTCCGGATGGCCGAGCTCATCGCGCAGCTCGACGGGCCCGTCTACGTGGAGCGCGTCGCGCTCTTCGACGCGAAGCAGCGCACGCGCGCGGCGAAGGCGGTCGAGAAGGCGCTCCGGCTCCAGACGGAGGGCGCGGGCTTCTCGTTCGTCGAGGTGCTGGCCGAGTGCCCGACGCACCTGCGCATGACGCCGGTGGAGGCCGAGCGCTGGGTGAAGGAGCGCATGCTCCCGACCTTCCCCCTCGGCGTGAAGAAGGACTCGGCGCCCGCGAGCTGGGGCCCGTGGCGGACGCGGGACTTCCAGCCGGAGACGCTCCTCGCCGCGCTCGGCGCCGGCGGCGCCGCGCCGCCGCGCTTCTGCTCGGGGTTCCCGAAGACCGCCGCCGGCCCCGAGATCGGGCTCAAGCTCGCCGGCGCAGGCGGCGACGGCGCGCAGACCGCCGCCCTCGTCATCGCGCGCGCCGCGATCGACGAGGGCTTCGACGCGACCCACATCCCGAGCTACGGGCCGGAGTCGCGCGGCGGCACGTCCTACGCGGACGTGCGAGTGGCGGAGGTGGAGGTGCTGTCGCCCGACGTCCCGTCTCCGGACGTCCTCGTCGCTTTCAACGCGCCGAGCCTCGCGAAATTCGGGCCGGCGGTCGCGCCCGGCGGGGTCGTCATCCTCGACACGAGCGTCGTCCAGGACGTGCCTGCGATCGACCCTGCCGTCCGGGTCGTCGGTGTGCCCTGCTCGCAAATCGCCCGCGATCTCGGGTATCCTCTCGTGAAGAACACCGTTGCGCTCGGCGCGCTGGCAGGGGCGACGGGCCTCTTCCCGACCGAGACGTTCCTGGCGGCGATCCGGCAGGCGCTGCGAGGGAAGGCCGCGCTCGCCGCGGTCAATGAGGAAGCCTTCCACCGCGGCCGGCGTGCCGCCGAGAGTGGTCGCGCGGACGGGACGTCCGCTCCGACCGCGGAGATGCGATGAACGTCCTCGTCCTCAACTGTGGCAGCTCGTCCGCGAAGTTCGCCGTGATCAACCCGGAGAGCGGTCAGGAGCACATCTCCGGGATCGCGCAGCGGCTCGGCTCCCCGCACGCCTCGCTCGACTGGAAGGTCGACGGGCAGAAGCACTCGAAGGTCCTGCACCAGGCCGACCACGACGCGGCGCTCCGCGTGGTGGTCGATCTGCTGAAGGAGCTCGGGCTCGCCGACGCCCTGGTCGCCGTCGGCCATCGCGTCGTGCACGGCGGCGCGCGCTTCTCGGGGTCGATCCCCATCACCCCCGAGGTGGTCGACAAGATCCGGGAGTGCATCCCGCTCGGCCCGCTGCACAACCCGCCCAACCTGCTCGGGATCCAGATCGCGGAGGAGCTCTTCCCCGCCCTGCCCCAGGTCGCGGTGTTCGACACGGCGTTCCACCAGACCATGCCACCGCGCGCGTACCTGTACGCGGTGCCCTACGAGTGGTTCGAGAAGCACGAGGTGCGGCGGTACGGCTTCCACGGCACGAGCCACCGCTACGTCTCCGAGCAGGCCGTGCGCCAGCTCGGGCTCGATCCGGGCGACCACGCCATCGTCACCGCGCACCTCGGGAACGGCTGCTCGCTCGCGGCGGTGCGCGACGGCAAGAGCATGGACACGACCATGGGCCTCACCCCGCTCGACGGCGTGGTCATGGGGACGCGGAGCGGCTCGATCGACCCGTCCATCATCGCCCACATGAAGAAGGCGCTCCATCGGTCGGCGGACGATGTCATGGACGCGCTCAACAAGCGCTCCGGCCTGCTCGGCATCTCCGGGCTCTCCAACGACATGCGGACCCTGCAGGAGGCGGCCGAGAACGGTCACGAGCGCGCGGCGCTCGCGATCGACAAGTTCTGCTACTCCGTGGCCAAGGCCGCCGCCGGCATGATCGTGTCGCTCGGCCGCGTCGACGCGCTCGTCTTCACGGGCGGCATCGGCGAGAACGCCATCGAGGTGCGCGCCCGGATCGTCGAGCTGCTCGGGTTCGCGGGGTTCGCGCTCGACGCGCACGCGAACTCGCTCCACGGCAAGCCGCTCCGCGGGCGCATCACGCGGACGACGAGCCCGATGGCGGCGGTCGTCGCCACCAACGAGGAGCTCATGATCGCGATCGACACCGCCCAGATCGTGCGCGGCGCCGAGAAGACCGCCGCCGCCTGACCCCGCCGTCCCCCGACCTCTCCTCCCGGAAAGATCATGGCCCACATTCTCCTCGTCGCTCCCGCCGGCCGCCAGGTCGGGCTCACGACCGCCTGTCTCGGACTCGTTCGCGCGCTCGATCGCCAGCGTGTGCGCGTGGCCTTCGTGAAGCCCATCGCCACCCGCGGCGACGACCGCTCCGTCGCGCTCATGAAGCTCGGTGCGCAGCTCGCGCCGCCGGAGCCGATCGGGCGCGACGTGGCCGAGGCCTTCCTGGCGACCGGCGACGACCAGACGCTGATGGAGCGCGTCGTCGCCCTGTGCAGCGCCGCCGCGGAGGGCGCCGACGTGCTCGTGGTGGAGGGCATGAGGCCGGAGCCGGGCATCGTCTACAGCTCGCGCGTCAACGGGCTCATGCTGAAGGCGCTCGACGCCGAGCTCGTGCTGGTGGCGTCGCCGCGCGGCGAGTCGGAGGCCGAGCTGGCGCACGCGGTCGCCATCGCGGCGCACGGGTACGGCGCGCTCGCAGAGGGGCGGTCCGTCGGGTGCATCCTCAACCGGGTCACGCCGCGCGCCGCCGCGTCGCGCGCCGAAGGCGAGGCGCGGACGCACTGGATCGACGCGGCGCTCGAGGAGGAGGACCTCGGGGCGGAGCAGCTCCAGGTGTACCGCGCCGCGCTCGAGGCGGAGAGGCTGCGCCCCATCGCCATCGTGCCGTCGAGCGGCGATCTCGCCGCGCCCCGGGTCAAGGATCTCGCCGACGCGCTCGGCGCGAAGGTCCTGCGCGCGGGCGACTACGATCGCCGCCGCATCCGCAGCGTGGCGCTGTGCGCGATGGCGGTGCCGGGCTCGATCAAGGTCTTCCGCCCCGGCCGGCTCCTCATCACGCCCGGCGATCGCAGCGACATCGTGGTGGCGGCCTCGCTGGCCGTCCTGAACGGCGTGCCGCTGGCGGGGCTCCTCCTCACCGGCGGCGTCGAGCCGGAGGGGCACGTCTTCGACATCTGCGAGCAGGCGCTCAAGACCGGGCTCCCGGTGCTGGCGGTGCAGGACGGCAGCTACGCCGCCGCGAACGCGGTCGCCGGGATGAACCTCCAGATCCCCGCGGACGACGCGGAGCGGGTCGACCGCGTGATGACGGCGGTCGCCGACCGGGTGGACGGATCCTGGCTCCAGACCTTCGTCCAGACGAGCCGCGTCCCCCGGCTCTCGCCGCCGGCGTTCCGGCACCGCCTCGTGGAGACGGCGCGGGCGGCGAACAAGCGCATCGTGCTCCCCGAGGGCGCGGAGCCGCGGACGGTCGCGGCCGCCGCGATCGTGCAGCAGCGCGGCATCGCGCGCTGCGTGCTCCTCGCCGATCCCGACGAGGTCCGGGAGGTCGCGCGGAAGCAGGGCGTGACGCTGCCTCCGTCGATCGAGATCCTCGACCCGGTCAAGCTCGCGCCGCGGTACGTGGACGCGCTCGTGGAGCGCCGCAAGAGCAAGGGGATGACCGCCGAGATCGCCGCGGGCGAGCTCGGCGACAGCATCATGGTCGGCACCATGATGATGGCCCTCGACGAGGCCGACGGGCTCGTGTCCGGCGCGCTCCACACGACCGCGCACACCATCCGCCCCGCCCTCCAGATCATCAAGACCGTGCCCGGCTGCAACCTCGTCTCGAGCGTCTTCTTCATGTGCCTGCCGGAGCAGGTGCTCGTCTTCGGCGACTGCGCGGTGAACCCGAACCCCACGGCCGAGCAGCTCGCCGACATCGCGATCCAGAGCGCCGACTCGGCGAAGGCCTTCGGCATCGAGCCGCGCGTCGCGATGCTGTCGTACTCGACCGGCACGAGCGGCGCGGGCGAGGACGTCGCGAAGGTGAAGCGGGCCACGGACCTCGCGCGCGCCCAGCGCCCCGATCTCCTCATCGACGGGCCGCTGCAGTACGACGCGGCGGTCATGCCCGACGTCGCGCGGCAGAAGGCGCCCAAGTCGGAGGTCGCGGGCAAGGCGACGGTCCTCATCTTCCCGGACCTCAACACCGGGAACGTCACCTACAAGGCCGTCCAGCGCAGCGCGAACGTCGTCAGCATGGGCCCCATGCTGCAGGGGCTCGCGAAGCCCGTGAACGACCTCAGCCGCGGCTGCCTCGTCGAGGACATCGTCTTCACCATCACGCTCACGGCGATCCAGGCGCAGCAGTCGGCCGCGCCGCTCCAGCGCGACACGAAGGCGACGCCGAGCCCCGCCACGGCGGCCATCTTGACCGACTGGTTCGACCCGAGCTGCAGCTCCGGCCGGAGCACGCGGCGGCCGCCCAGCACGCGCGCGAGCGCCTCCTCGACCACGGCGTGCTCGATCCCGGGCTCGCGCAGCAGGACCGGGACCTTCGTGAGGTCGGCCGCGCGCGAGATGCCGCGGAACTCCGGCGCGTTGCTCCCGACGACCGGGACGAGCTCGTCGTCGAGGTAGCGCTCGAGGTGGACGCGGGGCGACCGCGCTCGCCCCTCGACGAGCCCGAGCGGCACGCGTCCGTCGGCCACCCAGTCGAGGACGCGCGCCGTGTTGCTCACCTGGACGCGGAACGGGACGGGCCCGTGCATGGCGCGGAAGCCGGCGAGGAGCATCGGGACGACGTAGGCGGAGGTCGTCATGCTGGCGGCGAGGACCACCTCCTCGTCCAGCTCGGGCTCGTCCCGGACCGCGCTCTCCACCTCCGTGAGCACGTCGTGGACCTGCTTCGCCGCGTCGAGCACGCGCAGGCCCCAGGCGTTCGGCGTCACGCCCTTCGAGGTGCGCTGCAGCAGCGCGCGGCCGCACTCCTCCTCGAGCGCGCGGATCTGCGCCGTCACCGCCGGCTGCGAGAGGTGCAGGAGCTTCGCGGCGGTCGAGATCTTTCCGGTCTGGGCGACGACGCGGAAGGTCTCGAGCTTTCGGGGATCGATCGCGCCCACCGGGTGGACCATACGATCTCCCGAGCCGCGTGTCGCCAGCCATCAGCTCCGGTGATGGACCATCCGTTCTTGCGTGGACCCCTCGGGATCTCGCTCGTGCACCATGCAGGAGCACACGGGCAAGGAGGATGCGGTGCAGAAGCTGAAGGCAGAGGCGCTCGCGGTGGTGTCGATGCTGGCCGCGGTCGCGGTCGGCGGGCTCGTCTTCGTGACGGCGATGATGCCGTTCGTGTTCCCCGCCGTCCTGGTGGCGGCGGTCGTCTACCTGTGGCGGCGCGACCGCCGCGCCCGGCGGGTCCACGACCTCGGGGCGGCGGATGGGGCGGGCGCTCCGGGCGAGAAGCCGAGGGGCCGGGCGGCGCTCGCCGCCTGACGGTGACAGGCAGGATCACCTCGCGGGCGCCGGCGGCGGCGCGCCCTCCCCGCCGCCCGCGCGCTCCAGGAGCTCGCGCTGGCGGCGCTCCAGCGCGGCCGGGTCGATCTCGCCGCGGAGGCGCCGCTCGCGGAGCTCGCGCAGCTCCCGCCGCAACGGGTCCTCCGCGGCCGGGCCGGCGCGCGCGGCGCCCTCGCCGAGGCGCTCCTCGAGCAGCTTCAGCTTCCCGAGCAGGGCCGCCTCGCTCTTCAGCTCCGACAGGGCCAGCTTCAGCGCCGCGTTGCCGTACCAGTGAGCGTAGTCGGGGTTCTGGTGGAAGACGCCCTTGTAGGCCGTCACGTAGTGGTACTTCTTCATCCGGAAGAAGATGGCCTCGGCGCGGGAGAGGTCCTCGTAGAGCATCTGCGGTCCGAGCTCGAGGCGCTGCCCGGAGAGCGGGTGCGGCGGCCGCGACGACGGCGCGGGGTCGAGGAGGCCGAGCGCGTCCAGCCGCTTCACGATGGCGGCGCCCTCGTCGACGAGCGTCTTCGCCTCCTTCTGCACGGCGTCGCCATCCGCGAGCTGGCGCGCCGCGAACCCGCGCGCGTGGCAGCGCGCGCACACGTCGAGCATGCGCTCCCGCTCGCGGTCGCGCCGCTCCGGCGGGAAGGGCTGGCCCGCCAGGCCCATGCTGACCCCCCTGCTCACGTCGTGGGTGCCGCCCGGCATGTGGCAGGTGGCGCAGTCGGGCCCGCTGCCGGCCCCGCCCACTGCGTGGAGCGCGCCGTGGCGCGACGTCTTCCACATCTCGTACTGCGGGTGATCGGGCCCCATGTGGCAGGTGGCGCAGGTGAGCGGATCGCCCGCCGCCGCGGCGGCGGTACGGTGGGCGCCGTGGCAGGTGTCGCAGCGCCGCTCCACGTCGTGGCAGGCGTTGCAGCCCTGACGCTGCATGGCGGGCGACTGGGTCAGGAAGCGCGCGCACTCGGAGTCGATCCGCAGCCGCGCGCTGCCCGCCTCGTGGCAGAGCGCGCACTCGGGGCCGGACGACGCCTGGTGCCGGGTGCACCCGCGCCCGGCGCGGAGCCCCTTGCCGTGGGCGCTCGCCGCGTGCTCGGCGGTGGCCTTCGCGTGGCACTTCCCGCAGACGGCGGCGTCCACCCTGACCCGGGACCCGGCCGGGAATGGCGCGTGGTTCCGGGCCGCGTCGCCGTGGCAGTCGGCGCAGCCCACCGGGACCTGGGCGCGCGCGTGCGCCGACGCCCTCCACACCGCCACCGCGCCCGGCGTCTTCTCCTCGTGGCACGGGAGGCACGTCCCCGCGTCCCCGCGCTGCGCCGCCGGCTGGGCGCCGGCCGCGAGCAGCGCCACCGCCATCCCGAGCGCTCCCGTCACCGCTCCACCTCCTTCGCTTCCTTGCGCAGGCGTTCCCGCCGCTCGCGATAGGGGCCCCGTTCGACGAGGCCCTCGTGCCTCAGCGACCCGAGCACCCAGAGCGCCTCGCTCGCCCGGGCGCGTCCGGCGGCGCTCGCGCCCGTCCCGTCGCCGCCGACGCCGTCGAGCACGAAGAGCTTGCCGCGGTCGAGCACCGCGAGCCTCCGCCCATCCGGCGACCAGACGCCGATCGAGTCCCGGGCGCCGGGCACGAGCTCGCGCAGCGGCGCGCCCGAGGGCGAGGCGAGCCAGCCGCCCAGGAACAGGACGTCCCCCCGCGGGCTCCAGCTCGGGTGCCGGCCGCGAACCGCCCCGGCGGGCGTCTCGACGCGACGGCCGTCGAGGTGGAGCACGCGCAGGGTGCCGTCGGCGGCGGCGAAGGCGAGCCGCCGGCCCTCGGGCGCCCAGCTCGTCGAGACGCTCGCGAGCCCGACCTCCACGCGGCACAGCTCCACGGGGTCGGGGTCGAATGGGTCGACCGAGAGGAAGCGCAGGTACGGCTTGAAGAGCGGCGGGGCGTGGAGCTCCGGGACGACGATCCCGTGATCGACCGGGTTCGGCGCCGCCGCCTCCCACCCGAGCGCCACGTCCAAAGACCGGTCGCGCGTCTGCAGCGTGGCGGCCCACTGGTGGAGCACGTCCACGAGGCCGGCGGCCGCCCGCAGGAGCCGGAGGCGCGCGTCCGTGCCGAACGACATCACGTTCAGCTCGCCCGCGACCGCGAGCCAGTCCGGGCCACCGTGGAGCCAGCGCGCCGACGCGAGCCCGGGGCCGGAGTGCAGCTCGCGGCGCTGCGCGGTCGCGGGATCGAGGTCCACCACGTGGCCACGGTCGGCATCGCGCTCGACGGCGAGGATCGTCGCCGCCGGCGCCCAGTCGACGCTGACGGCGTCCCGTGAGGCGAGCTCGCGCCGCGCGCCGGTCTCCAGGTCGAGCAGGACGACGCCGCCCGGCCGCACGAGCGCGAGCCGCTTCCCGTCGGGAGCCCATGCCACCTGCCCAGGCCGCGGCAGAGCGGTGCCGGTCTCGGCCTGGGCCAGCACGACCGCCCTCGGCCGCGGCCCCGCCGTGGCGCAGCCCCCCGCGAGGATCGCGAGCAGCGGGAGCAGCCTGCGCGCCCAACCTCGTTCGGGGCCCCTCGAGGCCAAAGCTCGTCGCGCGCTCACGGGAGGGCCCATCATACCGCCGGCGAGGTCGCGGCGGCGCTGGGCATCTCGCGGCGGACGGTCGCGCGGAAGCTGGAGCGCTTCCTCGCGACCGCGCGCGAGTACGTCACGAGCGACGCACCCCGGACCGCCGAGGAGGGCCGCCCCGGCCACGAGCGCGGCGGAGCGGTCCTGCAGCTCCGCTCCGCCATCCACCCGTGAGAATGACTCGTCCGCCGCCGGCGCGGCGACGCTTCACGGACGGCTCGCGGGCCGCTGCTGCCGGCGCTCCGCCAGCCCGCGGAGCGTGTTCCCGACCAGCCCGAGGAACTCGGCGAAGAACTTCTCGAAGCCGCCGATCTCGTCGTCGCGCGTCGGCCGCACGGCGGCGCCGACGCCGTAGTCGCCGCCGGCGAGCCGGATCGAGAGATCCTGCATCGTCGCCATCATCCCGCGGAGCCGGCGGAAGATGAGCCGGTCGACGAGGAGGTACACGAGGAGCGAAGCCACCAGCGCGAGCGCGATCTCGAACCCGAGCGCCTGCAGCAGCCCCGCCCGCATGCCGGTGCGGAGCCCGGTGATGTCGTGGCGCACGACGAGTCCGCCCACCACCGTCCCGGAGGCGTCGCGCACGGGGAAGACGCCGCGCGCGAACGCGGAGCCGTTGCTCTCCACCTCGCCGAGGATCTTGCTCGCGTCAGCCGCTCCGAACGCGCCCTCGTCCACCATCTGGTCGGGGGTCGTGCTGTTCACCACCACCGCGTCCGGCCACTCCTTCCAGGTGTTGCGCTGCGTCCCGCGGGTGCGCGCCCACTCCGACTCGTCGATGAAGCGCTTCGAGATGAACATCGCGAAGTCGTTGCCGGTCTGCACCTTCATCTGGCCGAGGAAGTGGTTGATGCCCTCGCCCAGCTCGATGTACCCGATGACCTTGCCGTCCATGAAGAAGGGGCGTCCCACCCGCAGCGCGAACTCGCTCTTGCCGAGCTCCTTGCCGGACGAGGTCTCCTGGCGCGCCATCGCGCGCGCGAGGCCCTGGCGCTCGATGAGGTCGCCGAACTTGTTCGGCAGGTGCACCCGCAGGAACATCTTCTTCGACTCGGGCTCGATGAAGTTCCAGTGGCCGATCCCGTGGTCCGTCTTGAGCGCCAGGTGGATGGGCGCGGCGATGGCCTGCAGCCGGTCGCGATCGCGGGCAGCGAACGCGTCGCGCAGCGCCGGGTTCGCGACCAGCACGTCGAGCGCCGTCGAGAGCCTCTCGATGTCGTTGCGCTCGAGGTCATCGTACGCGGCGGAGGCGCCTCGCAGCGCCTCCTCGGACGCCGCGCGGACGCTGCGCATGTAGAGCTCGCGGACGAGCACGGCGCTCGCGGCGCCCGAGGCGCCCAGGACGACGAGGATGGCGAGGACGAGCTTGGCTCGAATCGAGACGGTCATGTTCGGTCTGCTCCGCTAGACGGGTTGGCCGAGGACGGCGCTCGCCGCGGCCTTCAGCTTCTCGAGGGTGGCCGGGTCGTCCGGCGTGTCCGCGTCGACGAGATCGAGCGAGACACCGGCCTTGAGCGCGATCTGGCCGCGCAGCTTGAAGTGATCGTGGTCGCTCCGCTCGATGAGCGCGTTGATGCGCTGGACCATCGCGTGGAGCCGGCCCCCGCCGGGCGCGCGGGGTCGCGCGCGCTCCCCGGTGAGCTTCTCGATTCTCCGCACCGCGCCCGCCGCCGACATCGTGAGCAGCTGCAGGTTGATGGACGGCGCGCACAGGAAGAGCAGCCGCGCGCCCTCCATCGACTTCACCACGATGCGCGCGCCGGCGTAACGGAGATCGATGAGGCCGACGGTGCCCATCGCCCCCTCCAGCGCCGCCGTCCGATCGGACAGGAGGGCCGCGGCGTCGTGCACCCTCGACGCGTCGAACGTCGGCGGGAACGCCTGCGCGACGAGGCGACCGTCGTCGTCGCAGACCAAGCTGCCGATGACCCCGGGGACGGAGTTGAGCTGACTCAGCAATGCCTGCATGGAAAGACCTCTCTCGGGCTCACCGGCTCTTGGACAGGGCGCCCCGGATGGCGGCCTCGACAGCAGCGGGCTCCTGGTCGGGCTGGGCGAAGACGCCGAGGTAGTGGGTCTTCGTGGCGAACAGCAGGAGGTGCTGGCGCGAGCCCTGGACCGAGCCGCCGCGCATCTCGCCGGCCTGGAAGAGCGCGCCCAGCTCCGCGGCGACCATCGCGAGGTACACCGTCTGGCCGGCCAGCACCTCGGCCTCGTAGCCGTCCTCGCCCTGCCGCTTGCCGTCCTTCGTCAACAGGACGGCGTCGGCGACGCCGGGGAGGCCGCGAACGACCTGCACGGCCGCGCCGGCCGTCGGCGGCCTTGGCAGCGGAGGCGGTGGGGGCGCCACGGTCTCGCGCCGCGCGCGGCGCTCGTCGAGGACGCGGTGCGCGTCGAGGAGGAGGTGCTCGCACTTCTTCTGGATCGTCCGCCGTGCCGCGACCAGGTTGGGCTCGACGCTGAAGTGACCCCTCGGCCACCCGAGGATGTCGCAGATCGCCTCCTCGCCGGCCTTCGGCCCCTGCTCCGCGTGGATGATCTCGCCGTCGCGGAAGAAGATCAGGCCCAGGTTCTCCTCGTGTTGAATCTTGAAACAGCCGGAGAACCGGTTTCGTGCGTTGAGCTGGATGAGGTCGGCCAGCTCGAGCCCTGCGATTCCCCCCTCGAACCCGGCGTTCGAGTCGGTCGCGGAGCCGTCAGGGCGCGCCATGGCTGTTCTCCCGGTGAACAAATTTGCGTCCAGCGCGTGAAAGCGCGCAATTCAGGGTTAGGCGCCCCATGTGTGCAAAGGTCTGGCAATGGAGTCGGCGATGACGTGCGCCGCCAATAACCATCGCGAACCCAGCGCTCCGGCGGAGCGGGACGCGATGTCGCGCGAAGAGTCGAGCCGCCTCGAAGACATGGTGAGCTTCACCGGGCGTCCAGAAGTGCACGAGCCATGCCTTCGGGACAGGGCGGCTGGTGGCGGAGGAAGAACGGGGGACGTCGGGGCGGCGGCGGTCCCCAGGCTCGAAATCGGGACCGGCAGGGCCCGATCCGCAGCCCGGCGATATTCACCCCCGCCCCACCACCCGCGTTCACACCGCCTTCCCTCGTTTGCTCTTTCGTTGCATTCGCGCCGAGCGCACCGCACACTGCGCGACGCAGCACTCGCCAATTGGTCGAGCACACGGCCCGCGCCCGCGCGAGCCGCAGACGAGAGGTCGCGTGCGAGCATCGCCGAGCCGGTCCGATGGAGCTTGCCGCCAGCGCGGCGGCCTCCACGGTCGCGCCTCCGAGGCCACCTACGATCTCCTGGCCGTGAACGACGCCGCTACCTGCCCGGAGGGGAAAGACCCGTGAGTGTCCCCGTCATCTCGCTGATCGCGCTGCTCATCGCCATCCTGATCAGCTGCTTCACGCCGCTCAACATCGGCACGCTCTCCATCGGCCTCGCGCTGATCATCGGCTTCTTCGGGAACGTGAAGATCCCGGCGATCGTCCAGGGCTACCCGACGAGCCTGCTCATCCTGCTCGCCGGCACGACCTACCTCTTCTCCATCGCGCAGACCAACGGGACCCTCGAGAAGCTGTCGAGGTATGCGGTCAAGGCGGTCCGCGGCCGGGCGGCCCTGTTGCCCATCGTGCTCTTCCTCGTCGCGTTCGCCCTCTCCGCGCTCGGCCCCGGCCAGATCACCACCTCGGCGCTGCTCGCGCCCGCTGCGATGCTGCTCGCGGACGAGGTCGGCATCAACCCGCTCCTCATGGCCCTCGTCGTCGGCAACGGCGCGCAGGCCGGCGCGATGTCGCCGCTCGCGCCCCCGGGGATCATCTCGGCCAACATCCTCGCCAAGCAAGGGCTCACCGGCGTGGGTGGCGTGCTGTGGCTCAACATGTTCATCGTCCACCTGGCGGTGACGATCCTCGCATACCTCCTGTTCGGCGGGATCAAGCTCTGGCGCGAGGCCACCCCGGCGCAGAGCCTGACCTTGCGGAACATCGAGGTGGCGCCCCCCAACCGGTCCCAGGTCGCGACGCTGGCGGGCATCCTCATCCTCGGGATCGGGGCGCTCTTCTTCAAGCTCGACATCGGCTTCACCGCCTTCCTCATCGGCGCGGTGCTCTCGCTCTTCAAGGCGGTGGACGAGGGCAAGGCCATCAAGGCCATGCCCTGGAACACGATCCTGATGGTCACGGGCGTCACCGTGCTCGTGAACCTCATGTCCAACGTCGGCGGCATCGACCTCTTCGCGAAGCTCATCGCCAAGATGTCCACGGTGGGCACGGTGACCCTCGTCGCGGGCTTCTGGTCGGGTCTCGTGTCGGCCTACGCCAGCACGACGGGCGTCATCCTGCCCGCCTTCCTCCCCATGGCGCCGCCCCTCCTGAAGCAGCTCGGAGGCACCGACCTGCTCGCGCTCGTGTCGTCGATCATCGTGTGCGGCTTCGTGGTCGACCTCTCGCCGCTCTCCACCACCGGCGCGGTCTTCATCGCCAACGCGGGGCCGAAGGCGGACAAGAACCGCCTCTTCCGCAACATGCTGATCTGGGGCCTCTCGATGTCGGTGGTCGGCGCCCTCGTGAGCTGGCTCGCGTTCACGGTGCTGCGGCTGCCCTGACCGCAGGCGCAGCGCGTCCCCTCACCTCGCGGCGTGGACCTCCGGCTCCGGATGCGCGCTCCCGAAGAGCGCGAACGCGCTCGTGTAGCCGTGGAGGAAGGTCGTGCCTCCGACGGGGCCGATCTCCCCGTTGCAGAAGAAGCCACCGAGCGGCGTCGGCCCGAGGTTCTCCTCGAAGAGCGCGGTGTCGTGATCGGGACGGCCGAAGAGGCCGGCGCCGCGCCCCATGCACGAGAACAGCAGCGCCCCGGCCGGCCGGCCCCGGCCCTTCGCGCGGCGGCACCGCTCGAGCATGCGCCGCAGGTCCTCCTCGGCGGTGCGCGCGTCTCGCAGGACGAACTGGACGACCTGCATCGGACGGAGCTCCGCGGCGACGGCGAGCGCGCCGGTCTCCTGGTCCGCGCCGACGAGGTTCCGCACCAGGAGCTCGCCCGGGTCGTACTCGACGCGGTCCTCGCGCATGTCGATCCCGAGGAAGAGCGAGGTCTCCATGAGCTGCCGGTCGCGGCTCGAGAGCGAGCCGTACAGCTCCGTGAGAGCTCGAAGGGGCTTGCCCTGCTCGAGCTCCTGCACGAGCCCGCTCTGGCAGCGGGTCACGAGCATGGGCTTGCCGATGGGGCGGCAGCCCTGGGCGATGACGGTGTCCACCGCGACGTCGCCCGAGAAGGCGACCCCCACCGCGCCGCTCCGGTGCACGCTCGCACCGAGGAGGAGCCGGTTCTCGCCGGGCCTGCGGCCGCCGCTCGCGAGCCCGCCGAACTTCGGCAGACCGGGGTAGGCGCGGTCGAGCCCGGAGACGAGCGCCGAGGCGTCGAGCGTGAAGGGATCGCCGAGGAGCAGGAGCTTCGGCTCGCGCTCCGCCTCCACGCCGACGACGGCGCGCCACTCCGCGGCCGCGGCCTCGGGCGGAGGGAGGGACGTCGCGTCGACGTGGAAGCCGGTCAGGGTGACGCCGGGCAGGACGGCCGCCGTCAGCGAGAGGGCGGGCCCCTCCTCCACCTCGTGCGCGTCCCCGATGACGCCGCCACCGGTGCAGCCGACGAGCAGCGCCCGGGGGAAGCGTTGGCGCGCGAGCGCCGACATCCGCTGGGCGCCCGCGGCGTGGTGCGGCGAGGCGAAGACGAGGACGAGGTCGGGCGAGCCTCCGCGCAGCTGCGCGCCGATCGGCTCGACGCACTCGGCGAAGGCGTCGGCCGCGTCAGGGCGGCGCGAGAGCGTCGAGGCCCACCGCATGGCGCCATCGATACTCGGCTGCCCGGCCCGACGCACGCCCATCGCGAGGCGGCGTTTCCGTCGGGGCGCCCGGCGCGGTGCTCTGGCCGCCTCCTTCCGAGCGCCTGCCTCATATCGTCAGGCTCGCGGCGCCGCGGGAGCAGCGCCGGGCTCCTGCTTCGCGGCGCCCGGGAGCGGAAACCCGGCGCGCTCGAGCAGGCTCTTCAGCTCGGCCTTCGCCGCCGCCTTCTTGTACGCCTCCGCCGGCTCGACGACCCGGCGCTTCACGAGATCGAGGAGCGCGTCGTTGAGCGTCATCATGCCCATGCCGCGGGACGTCTGCATGACCGAGGGGATCTGGAACGTCTTCCCCTCGCGGATGAGGTTCGCGACGCTCGCCGTGCAGAGCAGCACCTCGTGCGCCGCCGCCCGCCCCCCGCCGATGCGCTTGCACAGCGTCTGCGAGATGACGCCCTTGAGCGACTCGGAGACCATCATCCGGATCTGCTCCTGCCGCTCGTGCGGGAACTGATCGATGATGCGGTCGACGGTGGACGGGGCGGTGTTCGTGTGCAGCGTGCCGAAGACGAGGTGGCCCGTCTCGGCGGTCTCGATGGCGATGGCGATGGTCTCGAGATCGCGCAGCTCGCCCACCAGGATGACGTCGGGGTCCTCGCGGAGCGCGGCGCGCAGCGCGCGCTTGAACGACTCCGTGTGCGTCCCGACCTCGCGCTGGTTCACGATGCAGCGCTTGTTCGCGTGCACGAACTCGATGGGATCCTCGATCGTGATGACGTGGTCGTCGCGGGTCCGGTTGACGTAGTCGATGAGCGCCGCGAGGGTGGTGGACTTGCCGGAGCCCGTCGGGCCCGTCACGAGGACGAGGCCCTTCGTGAGACCGCAGAGGTCGACCACCGCCGGCGGCAGCCCCATCGCCTCGGCGGTCATGATGTCGTTGGGGATGAGGCGGAACACGGCGCCGATCCCCTTGCGATCGGCGAAGACGTTCGCGCGGAAGCGGCCGAGGGGCGTCTCGTGCGCGAAGTCGGTGTCGTGCGAGCCCTGCCACTCCTCGCGGTTGCGCGCAGGCGCGATCGACCAGAGCAGATCCGCGAGCCGCTGCGCCGGGACGACGCCGTAGTCCTGCGAGGAGCTCCTCCATCGCCGCTCCTGGATCTTCGGGGGCGGCCCGGGCGGCCCTCGGGGCGAAGGCGCTCGCGCCGCCCGGCGGCGACGCGGTCGCGGGCTCCGCTCGCGCGGCCGCGGGGTCGGCGGGCTCGAGCAGCGGGCGCCCGTCCTCGTTCGCCACGACCACGGCCGTGACCTTCTCCGCGGTCGCGTCGAAGCGGACCTCGACGGCGCCCGCGGGGGCGACGTAGCCGAAGACGGTCTCGCCGCGCTTCGGAAAGCCGTGCTGCAGGTGGTCCGGGATGATCTCGGCGAAGGCGCTCACGATCTGCTGCGTCGTGAGCGGCTGCCGGACGAGGCGGACGCGATCCGCCGCCGTCTGGAGCACGGCGCCGGAGCCGGTCTCGAAGACGAGCTGCGAGGCGCGGCAGGAGAACATCTTGTCGATGAAGGAGTCGAGCCTGGGCATGGGTCAGCGTTCGGCAAGGACGACGCGAGCGATGTGCCGCTTGTTGACGAGCAGGACGCCCTCTTCGGCATGCAGCGGCAGGAAGAGCGTCCCGTCGTTGAGGAAGTCGGCGAGGCGCGCGCGGTCGGGGGGAAGGACGTAGGTGACCTGCCCGCGCAGCGAGCGGCCGTCGTCGAGCGTGACCTCGACCTCGTGCTCGGTCGGGATGGTCAGCTCGTCCGCGCCGGTGCGCTCGGCGTCCGCGCCGGCCTCCGCGATCATGACGGCCGCGCGGTTGAGGAACGTCATCACGCGGCTGTCGGTCTCGAGCGCCGGGATGAAGTCGCTGCTCCCGTTGAGCAGGTCCGAGAGCCGCTCGCTGCCGGCGTGCCCCGGGACCGCCTCGGCGAGGAAGACCGCCACGTGACGTCGCAGCCCGCCCGCGAGCGTGACCGCCACGGCAACGCGTCGCTTGGGAACGGCCAGGTCGCTCATCGCCACCCAACGGTACCGTCGAGCGGGGCGACCGCCAACGGGTGCCGCGAGCGCCAAGGGTGCGGTGCGACTCGGCGCGAAGGCACCACATGAGCACCGGCTGTGCGCCCACCAGTCGGGCCTCGGCACCGGCGACCGCCTCGCCGTCCGCGTGCACTGGGCCTTCGCGGACGGACGCCGGGCCGCGGAGCCCGACGAGCTCCGCGTCGGGATGGAGCCGCCGGCCCACGTGGGGATATTGGCTGGCCGCCCGGGCCAGGCGCACGTATAGGATCGCGACGTCAGGCGCTCACATGCTCAGAGGCACCGGGGTGTCCGCGGGCGTCGCTCGCGGCACCGCCTTCGTCATCTCCGCCGGCTGCGGGGCTTGCACGCCTCGGCGCAGCATCCAGCCGTCCGAGGTGGACGGCGAGCGCGCGCGCTTCGAGGCGGCGCTCGACCGCGCCGCGTCGGAGCTGGCCGTCCTGCAGGCCGACGTGACCGACCGGATCGGCCCGGGCCAGGCCGACATCTTCGGCGCCCAGGCGCTCGTCGTGCGCGACCCCGCCCTGCGCGAGCAGGTCCTCGACATCCTCCGGGAGGAGCGCGTCAACGTGGAGGCGGCGGTCGCGGAGGTCATCGAGAAGTACACCCGGACCCTCGACGCCGTCCCGGACGCCTACCTGCGCGAGCGCGCCGCGGACGTCCGCGACGTGGGCCGCCGCGTGCTCGCGGCGCTGATCGAGTGGCAGGGCCCGGACGGTCTCGACATCCCGGAGGGCGCCATCGTGGTCGCGGACGAGCTGCTGCCCTCGGTGACGGCTCGCCTCGAGCTCAATCGCGCCCGGGCCTTCGTGACGGAGCGAGGCAGCAGGTTCTCGCACGCCTCGATCCTGGCGCGGTCGCTCGGGACGCCAGCCGTCGCCGGGATCCCCGAGGCGTCGCTGAGGATCCGGACCGGCGACCGGCTCATCGTGGACGGAGTGTCGGGCGTCGTCTTCGTGAACCCCGAGGGGCCGGTCCAGCTCGAGTACGAGCGGCTGGAGGCGGAGCTCCGGGCGTACAAGGAGGGCCTGACGCACCTCGTGGACGTTTCGCCGGACACGCTCGACGGGACGAGGATCAGCCTGCTGGCGAACGCGAACAAGTTCGCGGACACCGAGGCCGCGCTCCTCTACAACGCCGACGGGATCGGCCTGTACCGGACCGAGTTCCAGTTCTCGATCCGGACCGTCCTGCCCACCGAGGAGGAGCAGTACGAGTTCCTGGCGCGCGCGGCGGAGCGCTTCCACCCGCGCAAGGTGGTCTTCCGGCTCCTCGACCTCGGGGGCGACAAGGTCCTGCCCTACCTGCCGTTGCCTCCCTCGCGTAATCCCTCGCTCGCGCAGCGGGGGATCGGGCTCCTCCTTCAGCACCTCGATATCCTGAGGCCGCAGCTCCGCGCCTTCCTCCGCGTCAGCGCCGACCACCCGGTGTCGATCCTGCTCCCGGTCGTGCGCGGGCTCGAGGACGTGCGTCGAGCGCGCGAGGTCGTGCGCCAGGTCCAGGCCGAGCTGGCCGCCGACGGCGAGCGCTTCGACCCGGAGATCCCGATCGGCGCGATGATCGAGGTCCCGTCCGCAGCGCTGATCGCGCGCGCCCTGGCCAGGGAGGTCGACTTCCTCAGCCTCGGGACGAACGACCTCGTCCAGTACGTGCTCGCGGCCGATCGCGAGGACGAGACCAGCGCTCGCTCCTACCAGCCCTTGCACCCCGGGGTCCTGAGCCTGATCCGGTCCGTCGCCGAGGCCGCGGACGCCGCCGGCCGCGAGCTGACGATCTGCGGGGAGATGGCCGGGGACCCCGTCCTGACGGAGCTGTTGCTCGGCCTGGGTCTCCGCGAGCTGAGCGTCGCGCCCGGCGAGATGCTGGAGGTGAAGGGCGCCATCCGGCGGACGCGGCTCGGCGAGGCGCAGGAGCTGGCCCGCCGCGCGCTGGAGCTCGGCTCGGCCGCCGAGGTCGGGGCGCTGCTCGAGGAGCGGCGCGCGGCGGCGAGCGCGGCCTGAGCGGCGTTCGCCGGGTCTCCTGCGTTGCCCTGGATCGTCACTTCCCGGCCGCGGCACGGTACGCTTCGAGCACCTTGCGCACCGCGCCGCTCGGCTCGCCCACCGTCACGAGCGCGAGCGGCCGCTCGAGCTTCTTCGTCTGGACGACGTTGACGCCGCTGCCCACGAACTCGAGCCCGAGCGCGCCGATCCCACGCTCGTCGCGCGCCACCTCGTCGCCCACCTCCTTCACGGCCGCGACCGCCTTCGCGGAGGCGACGTACTCGCGACCGGCGAGGACGACCTGCTTCACGAGCGCGCGCGTCGCGCTCGCGGCGGCGTCGGTGTAGACGGCGATGGGGAGGTCCTTCCCGCCGACCTCCTTCCAGCTCGCGATCTGGCCCGTGTGGATGTCCCGGAGCTGCTCCCAGGAGAGCGCCTTCACCGGGTTCGACGGGTGGACGACGAACACCACCTCCGAGGTCTTCACGACGTGCATGCGGAGGTCCGGGACCGGGCGCTCGAGGCCGGCGGACCGCGCTGCCTGGAGCGACGCCTCGAGCGACGCCGAGACGAGCGCCGCGTCGCACTTGCCCTCCACGAGGTCCTTGAGCCCCTTCCCTGCGTTGCTCTTCTCGACCACGAGCCTCATCCCGGTCGCCTTCTCCACCTCCGCCTGGTGCGGGCCGACGAGATTGTCCACGACGCTGGCGGCACCGTGCAGGCGCACCTCCTCCGCGCGCGCCACGGGTGACAGCGCGACCAGCGCGGCGAGCGCGAGACGGATCCGGCGGACGAGATCTCTCATCGATTTCTCCTGGAGGCGTGGATGCGTGGATGCGTGAGGAGCGCGGTGGACGGCGGCATGGATGGGCTCGCGGCCGAGTAGCCTGAGTGCATCAGGCGTCGAGGTCAACCGGCGATCGCCAGCGAAGCGCCTGCGACATACGGCCGCGGGAGCCGTGACACACTCCAGCGTGTCCCCCTGTCCTCTTTCTCCACGGATCCATCCACCGGGGGCGAGCCGCGCCACTGGAAGCGGCCGTTCACAGGGCCGATTCGGGGCGCGCCCACCGGTGGTACGGGCGATGCTCTTCGCTCGCGGCGCGGACGGTCGCTTCGACCGCTCCCCATACACACGACCACTCAGGAGACACCACTCACCATGAAGATGCTCAGCGCTCTCGTCGCCTTCGCGTTCCTCGCCGCTTCCGCCCCCGCCTTCGCCGAGGAGGCCAAGGCGGCCCCCGCTGCGGCCCCCGCGGCCGCCGCTCCCGCCGCTGCGCCCGCCGTTGCTCCCGTCGCGGCGCCTGCCGTGGCCCCGAAGGCCGAGGTGAAGAAGGTCGAGAAGAAGGTCGAGAAGAAGGCCGCCAAGAAGGCGCCCAAGGCGGAGGAGAAGGTCGAAGCCTCGAAGTAAGGGCTCGCCTCGTCACCGTCATCGGGGCCGGCCGCGCGAGGTGCGCGGCTGGCCCTTTTCATTCGGGTCACGATCGCGATGGAGACCGCGCCCGTGCCTCTCCTCCGCTGGGCGTGCCCGCGCTCACGAGCCGGCGCTGCACGAGGTCGATCCAGGCGCGCGTCGCGGGCGGCAGGTGTCGGTTGCGCCGCCAGATGAGCCCCGCGTTCCACGGGATGACGGGCTCGCTCAGCCGCACCGAGCGCACCTGGCGGTGATCGAGCTGCCGGCAGATGGTCATCGGCAGGAGCGCGAGCCCGATGTTGGCCGCCACCATGGCGACGATGAAGTCCCAGTGGGAGCTCTCGCTCACGACGGCAGGCTTGAAACCGCTGCGGCGGCAGGCGTCGAGGATGTGCCCGTGCAGGGCAAACTCGGGGCGGTAGAGGACGAAGGGCGTGCTCGCCAGCTCGCGCAGCGTGACCCCGCGGCTCCGCGCCAGCGGGTGGCTCGGATGGAGCACGACGCGGAGCTCGTCGTGGACGAACGGCAACGTCTCGAACGCCTTCTCGTCGGTGGGGAGCACCACCGCGCCGACGTCCAGCTCGTGCGCCGCGATGAGCGCCTCGATCTGGTGGGACCCCTCCTCGCGAAGCGCGAGCTCGATTCCGGGGTACGCGGTGTGGAACTCGGCGAGCAGCGGGGCGAAGAACGCCACGCTGACGATGGGCGGCATGCCGATCCGCAGGCGGCCGCGCCGGAGCGACGAGAGCTCGACCACCTCCTCCTCGATCACGCGGAGCGAGTCGAGCACGCCCTGGGCGCGCTCGAGCACGATCCGGCCGGCGTCGGTCAGCTTCACGCTGCGCCGCTCGCGCAGCAAGAGCGGGGTCCCGAGCTTCTCCTCGAACGCCTTCACCATCTTGCTGATCGCGGGCTGGGTGACGTGCAGCGTCCTGCTCGCGCGCGTGAACCCTCCCTGACGCGCCACCTCGACGAAGTACCGCAGCGCCTGCAGCTCCACGTCCACCTCCATGCCCGATTGTTATTGTCAGCATAACAATAATGCCTTTTACGAATGACGCCCAATCCGGGTACATTCACGAGCTGTCACAGGGCGACCCGGGGGAACCATGAACATCGAGGATCTGCTGACCGAGGACCAGTCCGCAATCGTCACGGAGGCCTGCCAGGCCGTGGGCCGGCTCGAGCACTACCGGCGCGACGGCGCGCAGGCGACGCGCCGCCGCCTGGAGGCGCTCTATCACCAGCTGCTCGACGCGGTGTGCACCCGCGACGTGAGGGACCTCCGCCGCTATGCGGCGCAGATCGCGCGGGAGCGGCTGACGACCGGCTTCGAGCTCCCCGAGGTGGAGGAGGCGTTCTCCGCCCTGGAGAGGGCGATCTGGCAGCGCGCCGTCGTCCGGCTGCCGCCGTACGATCAGGCATGGGGGCTCGGGCTCGCGTGCACCGCGCTCGCGCACGGCAGGTGCGCCCTGGAGCGCGCCTTCGACTGCGTCGCGCCGCCGGCTCCCTATCCGGATCTCACGCCGCTCTTCACGGGTACGGACTGCGTCGCCGCAATCCGCTCCCCCGAGGAGATGGTGTTTCCGGTCTGATTCGCCTTCAGACTCGCCTTTCGCCGTTTCTTGTGTTGGCCAAGCGCTTCACAGGCGAGTCAGGGTGATTTCCGGGCTCGCTGCCTTCGCGCAGCGAGCCTTCAGCTTGGATGTTGCGGCGCGGCGCTGAGCCGTCAGTGAGCGGTCGGCTGGTCGCTCTTCACGTCCTGCAGCGTCCTGCCGGCTGTCTCGTCGCTCTGAGCGTCGGCGATGTCCGCGAGGCTGATGACGCCTCTCAGCCTCCCTTGCTCGTCGATCACCATGACCCGCGACTTGCGCTCGTCGCGCATCAAGCGCTCGGCCTCCGTCACGTCCGCGCCGAGCCGACAGCTCACCACGTCGCGGCTCATGAACCTCTCCACCTTCTCCTCGGCGGGCCGCGCGTCGGCGAGGACGCGGATCGCGAGATCGCGGTCCGTCACGGCCCCGATGGGTTCACCTGCCTCGTTGCAGATCGGCACGAACCCGATGCTCTCCTCTCTCATGAGCCTCGCGACGTCGCGTACCGGATCGCTCTCGTGGCAGCACTTCGCCTCGCTCATCACCTCGTCCACGCGCATGGTCCTCTCCCGGCGGCGCCCGATGGGCCGCGCCGCCTGCGTCTGGCCGCGCGCGAGGGATCGAGACGAGCACGTCATCGACCTTCACGATCGCGCGCGGCGTCCATTCACGTTGCGAACTCGGGTGCACGCAGCGCAACCGGCAGCGCCGCTGCTCTAGGGTGCGCGCTGGCGGGACGCACGGAGCCCCGGCGCCCGCGCCCCTGGCTCCTCCCGTGGTCATCATCATCCGTCTCGTCCGACGATCGTCCCCCGCTCGGCCCGGCGCGGGCGTCCCGTAGCGGGCGTCGGCCGCGTCAAGCGCCGTCGCCGCGGACCCTGCCCAGGATCCCGAGCCGCTCCATCCGCGAGCGCAGCGTGTTCGGATGGAGACCGAGGACCTGCGCGGCGCCGCGTGGCCCCTGGATGACGCCGCGGGTCGACCCGAGCACGCGCAGGATGTGCTCCCGCTCGACCTCCTCCAGCGTGGGCAGCGCCGCTCGCTCGGCCGCAGCGGCGGCCGTTTCGCCTCGGAGCGCGTCGACGAGCTCCACGGCGTCTCCCGCCGCGAGCACGCACGCGCGCTCGAGCACGTTCTGCAGCTCGCGAACGTTGCCGGGCCAAGCGTAGCTGCGCAGGCGCTCCGCGCTCTCGGGCGTGAGCGCGCGCAGCGGCTTCCCGAGCTTCCGCTCCAGCGTTTCGAGGAAGTGCGCGACGATGAGCGGCAGGTCCTCGAGCCGCTCGCGCAGCGGCGGCACGCGAAGGGGCAGGACGCTGAGCCGGTAGTAGAGATCGGCACGGAACTTCCCCGAGCGCACGTCCGCCTCGAGGTCGCGGTTCGTCGCGGCCACGATCCGCGCGTCCGTGTGGACGTGCGATCCGCCGCCGCCCACGCGCTCGAGCTCGCCATCCTGCAGGACGCGCAGGAGCTTCACCTGGACGTCGAGCGGGATCTCGCCGACCTCGTCCAGGAACAGCGTGCCGCCATCCGCGAGCTCGAAGCGCCCGAGCCGCCGCTCGTGCGCACCCGTGAAGGCTCCCCGCTCGTGCCCGAACAGCTCGCTCTCGACGAGGCCGGGGGGGATGGCGCCGCAGTTGACCTTGATGAGCGGTCGATCCCGCCGCCGTGAGCGGTCGTGGATGGCGCGCGCCAGGAGCTCCTTGCCCGTGCCGGTCTCGCCCAGGAGCAGCACGGTCGTGTCGGTGGGCGCGACCTTGTCGATCTTCCTCATCAGCGCCTGGATCGCGACGCTCTTGCCCACGATCTCACCGGAGCCGTGCGCCTGCCGGATCTCGGACTTGAGGTAGTCGTTCTCGACCGTGAGCCGCTCGCTCCGGCGCTCCGCCTCCTCGATCAGGACGGCGTTCTTGATGGCGATCGCCGCCTGGGACGCGAAGACGCCGAGGGCCAGGAACTCCTCGGTCTCCCAGGGTCGCCGCCGGAAGATCCCGAGCACGCCCTCGAGCTCCCCGTCGAACAGGAGGGGATACCCAGCGTAGGCCTGCAGCCCGTGCTCGCCGATCCAGCGCACCCCGTGCACGCGCCGCTCGTTGGCGAGGTCGTTGACGAGCGTCGGCGTGCGCGTCTCGGCGACGCGTCCGCCGAGATACATCCCGAGCGGCACGCAGTGGTTCGGCCCGGCGTGGCCGTCGAAGATGCCCGCGCTCGCGCAGAGATGGAGCGAACGCATCGCCAGAGGCGGCGCGTCGCCCGAGGGCGATTCGCGGCAGGCGGGGCATGCGTCGTCGGTGGTGTACCGCCAGATGCGGGCGAGCGCGGCCCCGGCGCTGTGGACGAGGCCGCGCGTGATCGCGGCGAGCACCTCGTCGAGCGTGTGGTGCACCGCCATCCGCGCGGTGACGCGCTGGAGCAGGTCGAGGTGCCCGCTCGGACCGCGTTCCGGACCCGCTGTGCGCGACGGATCACTCATGGGGCGATGGACGGCTCGAACGCACGCTCGAGCGTCCCAGCAAGAGAAGGGTACGGCATTTCGTGTCGCCACGGCATTCCGTGGTGGGATTGGACCGTGCCCCCGCGGCGGCGTGTCGCAGGGGTGCTCATTTTCCGCTGCGTCTTCCGCGCGGGCTGCGCTCGCCCGCGGTGGCTCCGCAATTGCTCTTCGCTGTGACCCTGGGCGTCCGAGCCTCCGGGGGGCCATGCGCTACACGATGTGGGTGGTCGAGATCGACGGCGCGCTGGAGCACGAGCTGCCGGCGGACACGGTGACGCGCGACACGCCACCGCTCGCGCCGTCGCGTGGCGTCACGAGCGAGCGCGGCGCTGCCGCGGCGGGATCGGGAAACGGCACGCGAGGGCCGCTCGTTCCACTCGCGTTCCGCCCTCGGCACGACGTCTTCTACGTGTCCGCCGCGAGGTGGCCCGAGCTCACGGGCAAGGCGCTTCGGGTGAAGCCGCCGGAGTAGCCTCCGGGGATCACGGCGCGCCGGGAGCTACGGGCGCGGCAGGACTCCCGGCGCGAGCGCGCGGATCCCCTCCACGACGGCGCGGCACACGTTCTCCACCAGGTCTTCCTTCGCGTTCGCGACATACAGGTGCGGCCCGAGCGCCCAGGTGTCGCGCAGGACGCGCTGCGCCGGCGGCGCGCCCGCGGCCTCGCGCGCGAGCGCCTCGGCGAACATCGGCAGCACCTTGTCGGAGAGGCGCAGCGCGGTGTCCACGACGAAGAGCGCGACGTCGGGACGGACCGCGCGAACGCGCCGGAGGAAGGCGCGGACTTCAGTCACCATGATGTGCTTGGGTGGCGACGACTTCGCCTCCACGTAGACGAGCTTGCCCTCCCCGGTCGCCACCACGTCGAGGTCGCCGCCCACTCCGCGCGCGCCGGAGCGGACGCCCGTCTCGACCTCGAGCCCGAGCCGCTCGTGCAGCTCCCGCGCGAGCCACCACTCGAGCGTCCCGCCGAACGACCGCGCGGATCGCACGAGCCGGTAGCGGCCGCGCGGGAGCCGCTCGGCGATGCCGAGCTCGACGAGATCCTGCGCGTACGCCCGCGCCTGAGCGGCGGACACGTAGCGCGTCGCCTGGCTCGGCGCGAAGCCGCGAGGGCTGAGGATGGCGCCCCTGAGGAAGAGCCGGAACGCGTAATGGCGGAGCCGCGCCGCGAACGCGCCCGCGAGCTCCGGGCCGGCGCCGGGCGGCAGCGGCAGGTCGGGCGGGGACGGCCGGGCGTCGAGGCCGCGGCGGCGCAGCATCCGAAGCGGCTCCGAGTCGGGAGCGGCCACGCCGGCGACGGGCGCAGGGCGCGCGGCGGCGCCGGCCTCGAGCTCGCGCGCGGTGCGACGCCTCGGCACGGCTTCATGCTACCGCGGCCGGGCCATCCTATCCCGGCTGATTCGGCGTCGCCTGGGGCGAGCTCCGTGCGGCAGCTCGCGTCCTCCGCGCGCACGCGACGCACGTCACGAGGCCTCGGATCGTGGTCCAGGTCACGTGCTCACTCCACGCGCCGCAGACCGGGCGAAGCTCGCTGCCGATCCTGTCGAGATTGACGAAATGGATCTCGTGGCGGTGTTCCACCGCGGTCGCTGCCGACGTCGATTTCCGAGACATCGTCACGCCTCCCCCGAGCCCCGCGGGGCGGTCACGCGTCCGGCGCTGAAGGCGCGACCGGGTTCGCGGCGTCGGGGCTTCCGCCCGCTTCCGGGGGAGTGGTTCGCGCCGCGGCCCTGAGCCACTTCGCGACCTGATGCAGGTCCTCCGCGAGGACGTCGAGCCGCTCGCTCGCTGCCACCTCGAGGTCCCTCACGACGCGCGCCTGCTGGAACTGCGACACGGCGCCGGCCGCGATGGACTGCGTGCGCTCCTCTGCCTTCCGCCGCGCATCCTCGACCTTGACTCGCAGGCCGCCCAGGGCCGCAGCCGGCACGGGGATCCGCTCGAAGAGCCCGGTGACCCTCTTCGCGACGTCCGCGCGCCTGTTCTGGAGGTCCTCCGCGAGGCGCTGGACGCGGGGCGGGGCGCGATCGAGCCAGCCCTGCGTCGCCTTCGGCGGCGTGGCAGCCGGGTCCGAGACATTCACACCGTTCGATTCGGCCTGGGGGGTCGTGGTCATTCGCTCGCTCGCATCGTGCTCAAGGTGAGGGGCAACTCAGGCATGGATAGGAGTGGCATCACTATGTGATGTCCCCGTCCGCTGCGCCAGAGCCAGCCCGATTGGGTGTTGCGCTGAGTCAAATCGAGCGCGCTCGAGTCGGCGTCGCGCTCCGGTTAGCTAGTCCGGCGCACGTCCGGCACGTCCAACACGGTCTCGAGGAACTCGCCGCCGACCAGGCGGTACCGCTTCGCCTCCGTGACGCGACCGCCACGCACGCCGAAGACGAGGTACTCGGCCCCGGGCACCTGCTGGATGCCCTCGACGACGGCATCGGCCCTGTCCTTCTCGGAGAAGTAGGCGCCGACCTCGACATGCGAGTGCCACACGGCGACGATCTCGGCCCCGGTCTCGTCGACATCGCGGTGGACCCGCAGCTGCGCCTTCGGGTCCATGAGGTACGCTTCGCGGCTCGTGCGCGGAAAGCGTGCCGGGTCCCGCTCGTGGTAGCGGTCGGCGACGTTCGGGATCGGGACCACCTCCAGCGCCGTGCCGCGCCGGAGGACGAACCCGCACACCTCGCGCTCCGGGTCCGCCTCGCACAGCGAGGCGATGCGGTCGAGCGCCGAGGCGTCGTACGTGGTGGCGTTCACCATCGGATCCGCCGCTCCCGTCGGCGCGGCTCGAAGCGCATCCTAGGCCTATCCTAGGCCGCGGAGCGCACCACGGTCACTCCAGGCGCTGGGCCCACAGCGCGGCCGCTCGCTCATCCGGGGCGCCGAGGACGACGTGGCGCCGGCCGAGGAGCGCGAAGATCGGATTTGCGCACGCGGCCCAGCGCTCTCCCAGCGCGGCTCGCAACGTGTCCACCCGCATCCCAGCCCCGATGGTCCTGAGCACGCTCAGCTCGGTGGCGGACAGGGCGGAGATCGAGGCGGGCGGCGGCGTGGGCGCCAGCATCGCGTCCACGGGGATGCAGTCCACGAAGAGCTCGGCGTGGCACGCGCGCGGATGTGCCGCCCCGAGCTGCTCGAAGAATTCACGCGCCGCTCGCGTGGTGAGCACATCGTCGTCGAAGGACACCCCGGCGCGCCAGGGCGCTGCCTGGGAGCTCCAGGCCACATGCCCGGTGAGCACGGCGGCAACGGGGACGCCCTCGTTCACGAGCTCGACGTACACGCGGGCGCCACGCTCGATCGGCGCCGGCAGCTCGAGCTGGCAACCCCCCGGCCCATAGTCGAGCACGTCGGAAGCGAGCAGGGTCTCCAGTCGCAAGGCGACGCGGGCGGTGCAACGAATCGGGGCGCGCGGATTGCGCCGCGGATTCAATACGGAGTCGGACATGGAGGCAGTGTACCGAATCCGCGGAGCGGATCGCGACGAGAAGTGAAATGCGCCCAGTGAGGGGAGGGAGGACGTCGGCGTACACGCCCCGACTCCGCGCACCATGGGCGTCGCGGATCAGCCGATCGGGATCGAAACGTGCTATTCCCGCCCAACTTCGCTCCACACCAGGGAATGTCCAGCATGGCACGTCGGCCTCGTCCCCGCAGCGCCCGCAAGTTCACGGTTCCGGAGATCTGGCGCACCATCGTGAAGAAGAACGAGCGCCAGGGCAGCAGGCGCTACGACGTGCTCGTCTGCACCCACGCCGTCCCGGCGAACGACAACACGTACCGGCGCGCGAGGTCGTGCCCCGAGTGCCGGATCAAGGTCCAGGCGTACGCGGATCAGCTCCGGGCGGCAAACAGGGCCTAGCGGCCGGATTCGCAGGGCCGCGTCGCCCGCGAGGAGATGCGCCTCTTCAAGCCACCGAGACGACCACCTTGCCCCGCGTGTGCTTCGTCTCGACCTGTGCCTCCGCCTCGGCGATCCGGTCGAGCGGATAGGTCCTCTCCACCACCGGAACGACCTTCCCTTCGTCCAGCCACCGCGCCAGGAGCTCCAGATCGCGCGCCCGGGGCCGGACGACCACGAGGTGGGCTCGCGGGAACGAGAAGCGCGTCCGGGCGACGTCGAGGAGGTCGCGAGCCTTCGGGACGGTCTTCACGAAGACGCCACGCACGGTGAGCACGCGTCGCGCCTCGCGCAGCGTGCGGTTCCCGAACACGTCGAAGACGACGTCAAACCGCTCGGGTCCGGCGAGCGGATCCACGGCACGGTAGTCGAGCACCACGTCTGCACCGAGCTTCCGGCACAGCTCGAGGTTGCCTGCGCTCGAGGCGCCCGTGACGTGCGCCCCGAGGAGCCTCGCGACCTGGATCGCGAACACGCCGACGCCTCCGGAGGCGCCGTTCACGAGCAGGCGCATCCCGGGCTCGAGGTGCGCGACGTCCCTCAGCGCCTGGAGCGCGGTCGACGCGGCGAGCGGCGCCGCGGCCGCGTCGACGTGGGCGAGCCGGGACGGCTTGGGCGCGCACTCGCCGGGCCGCACGACGAGGTACTCCGCGCAGGCGCCACCCTGGTATCCATCGAGCATCCCGTAGTACGCGGCGCCGATGGTCACGCCCGTGACGCCGGGGCCGATCTCGGCGATCTCGCCTGACCAGTCGAAGCCGACGCGCTTCGGGAAGCTGCGACCGGAGAGGAGCCGGAACTTTCCGCTGCGTACGATCACGTCCTTGGGGTTCAGCGCCGCCGCGCGCACGCGCACCAGGATCTCGCCGCGGCCGGGGCTCGGGCGCGGGACGTCCCGGATCACGAGCTCGCTCGCGGGACCATAACGGTCGTATTCGACGGCCCTCACCGCAGCTCGTCCGCCAGCGTCGTCGGGCGGCGCCTCCCGGATGCGCGCATCGCCATCACACCTGCGTGACGAGGAACCGGCGGAGCGCGTCGCGGACCGAACGCTCGACCCGCGGCGGCAGCTCTTCTCCCGACTGGCTGCACAGGGACAGCGTCGCGCGAAGCGAGTCGCACCGGGCCCGGCACCGATCGCATCCCCGGAGATGCTCCTCGAGCTCGGCGCAGACATCCCCGCTGATCTCGCCCTCGAGACGCTTGGAGAAGAGCTCCACGACGTCTGGACATGCCTTCTCGGCAGGAGCGGCCGCCGCCGGCTCGCGGGTGCCGAGCGCGGGCGCGATCACCTGGCGCACCGTGACGCGGGCGCGATGGAGCCGGCTCTTCACCGCCTCGACCGAGAGCCCCAGGACGTCCGCGACCTCCGCTGCCGAGAGCCCCTCGACGTCACGCAGGACGAGCACCTCCCGGTACATCGGGTCGAGCCCGCCGATCGCGTCCTGCAGGGCCGTCCTCACCTGCTTGCCCGCTGCGAGCTCCTCGGGCCCGCGCTGTGCGTCGGCGATGTCGTGAGCCTCGCTCGCGACATCGTCGAGCGACTCGACGTGGACAGGGGCGAACTTGCTCGTGCGGTGGTGCTTCAGGCAGAAGCTGCGCGCGATGGTGTAGAGCCAGGTCGAGACCGACGACGCGCCCCGGAAATCGGGGATCCCGCGCGCCGCGGCGATGAGCGTCTCCTGGAGCACGTCTTGCGCATCCTCGACGGCGCCGCACATCTTCATCCCGAACCGAAAGATGCGGTTCTGATGGCGCTCGAGCAGCCGCTCGATCGCGGCCTTGTCACCGGCGCGCGCCGCGGCCAGCAGCTCTTCATCCGTGCTCGACATGCGGCGGATCCCTATCGCGAGCCGCGGTCGGTCACAACCGTGGCGCGGCCGACTCGCCGTTTTCTCGACGGATCGATCGGCCCGCGAACCGCTCCGCCGCGGCGCGGCTCTCAGGAGGGATTTGGAGCTCGACCGTCCCGTTTCGCTGGTATCGCCTCCAGGGAGCGACTCCGTGCGATCGTTTCGCGATCGATCATGTGCCGAGGGCCCAGGAGACACGACGCGCGTGGGTGGGTGCGCTCTTCCGTCGCACCCCGGCGCCGTACCCCACGAAGGACTGTCGAGACTCTCGACACCGCTCGTGCGAACGGCGCACAGTCACTGGAGAATGTCCTGCTTCGGCTACGTCTTGATAGTCGATGACGACCCCGACGTTCGTGCCGCCCTGGGGGAGTTCATCGACGCGCTGGGATGCACGACGGCGCTCGCCTGCGACGGAGTCGAGGCGATCGCGCGCCTGGACAGCGGCCATCGGCCCTGCCTCGTTCTTCTGGACCTCAACATGCCTCGCCTCGATGGCGAAGGGTTCGCCGAGCACGTGCGGCGCGAAGCGGTGCTCTCGGACCTCCCCATCATCTCGATGTCGGCTGGGTCGCACGTGCTCAGGCCGCCGCTCGTGCACACGCACCTGACGAAGCCGTTCGCGTTTCATGACCTCGTCACGGCGGTCGAGCGGTTCTGTCGAGCGTCCTGAGGACGCCAGCCTGCCTCGGCTCGCGGGCACCCCGGCAACCGGGGATGCGAGCGGCACGTCGCTCGCTGCTATCGGCGGTTGCGCTATCATCTCGGGCTGCATCCCCTCGGCCGTGGACAGGCGGCATCGTTTCAGCCGCGCCGCCCGAGCGGAGAGCGGATGCTGCTCGGGGGTAGCCGCAACGCAGACGTCGGCTCTGCGCGCCGAGTCCTCATCCGGACCGCTTCCACCAGCGCTCGCGCGCCCCGGTCATCGTGTCTGCGAAGGAGAGCCGGTCATGTACGAGATCCGTAGATTGCTGGTACCGGTGGACTTCTCGGCGTGCGCACGGACAGCGCTCGAGCACGCCATCGCGCTCGCGCAGCGTGTCGGAGCGACGATCGACGTGCTCCACGTCTGGGAACCGCCGCACTACGTCGGTCCGGAGTTCCTGATCCGGGAGCCGGGCGAGACGGGGCATCCGCTCCGAGAGTACGCGCTCGCTCAGGCGAAGAAGGAGATGGACCAGTTCCTGTCCGGGTTCCGTGAGCGGGATGAGCTCCGTCTGCGCTTCGAGTCCGGAAAGCCCCACCAGACCATCATCAAGCTCGCGGCGGACGAGCACTACGACGCCATCGTGATGGGGACGCATGGCCGAACGGGGCTCCCACACCTGGTCATCGGCAGCGTCGCCGAGAAGGTGGTGCGAACGGCGCCTTGTCCTGTGATGACGATCCGGCAGCCCGAGGCGTCGATCGCCGCGAACGAGCGCGACGAGTTGACGTGATGGAGACGTGAAGGGCTTCCTTCGTAGCTGGGAGTCCCGAAGGGCGATGAGCCCGGCTGAACGCCCGTGGCCACCGCCGAGATGAATCCCGAGGCGGAACCCTCCTCGGGGCGAATGGCTCGGACATCGCGATGAATGACCTCCTGACGTTCGTGCTCCTCGCCGCTGCATGGATCGCGCTCCAGACGTGGATCCTGCCGCGCATGGGCGTGCCCACCTGAGCGGCTCCGCCACGGCCCCGGGGCGGGGCCGACGACGATCGCAAACCGGGCTGCTGACCACCTTCACGCCTGAATTTCGGGCGCCGACTCCTATCGGCCGCCATCGGCTCCCACTCGACATGGCCAAGCACGCGCTCGTCCTCGGTGGCGGATTCGCCGGGTTGGAGGCCGCCATCCAGCTCCGGAAGGCGGGGCTCGACGTGACCCTCGTCTCGAACCGCAGCTACCTGTACGTCTACCCCACGTCGATATGGGTCGTGACCGGCGAGAGGTCGTTCGAGCAGGTCTGCCTCGACCTCGCCGACGTGACGCGCCGCCACGGCATCCAGCTCGTCGTGGGCAACGTGGAATCGATCTCGGGCACCCGGCGGGCCGCGATCGTGGACGGGAAGGAGATCACCACCGACCACCTCGTCATCGCGCTGGGTGGCGCCAAGCTCATGCCCAAGGGCATCGAGCACACGCACTCCGTGAGCGGCGACCCGCAGGGATCGGTCCGGATGAAGGCTGCCCTCGACGAGCTTCTCGCCGCCGGCCATGGCCGCATCGCCATGGGGTTCGGCGGCAATCCCAAGGACAGCTCGGCCGTCCGGGGCGGACCCGCGTTCGAGGTCATGTTCAACGTGGACACGCTGCTCCGGCGCCGCGGCCTGCGGGATCAGTTCGAGCTCACCTTCTTCGCTCCCATGCCGAGCCCTGGCGAGCGGATGGGGAAGAAGGCCGTCGCGGCCATCCAGGCGATGTTCAACCGCCTCGGCATCGGCATGCGGTTCGGCACCAAGATCGCCGGATTCGAGCCCGGCGCCGTGACGTTCGAGGGCGGCGGCCGGCTCGACGCGGACCTCGTCATGTTCATCGCCGCGGGAGACGGCCATCCCGTCGTGAAGGCCTCGGACCTGCCCAGGAACGACGCCGGGTTCGTGAACGTCGACGAAGGCTGCGCGGTCCCGGGTTTCTCGGGCGTGTGGGCCGTCGGCGACGCCGCCGCGCTGCAGGGCCCCGACTGGCGAGCGAAGCAGGGGCACGTCGCCGAGGTGATGGCGCGCGTCGCCGCCCACAACGTCGCCGCCCTGGAGGCGGGCAGCTCCGAGCGCGAGAGCTACCTCCCTCAGCTCGGCATCACCTGCCTGCTCGACACGGGGAACGGCGCGGTCTACGTCCACCGCGACGACGAGAAGGAGCAGATGGTCCCGCTGCCGGCGGTCGGTCACTGGCTGAAGAAGGGGTGGGGCTCCTACTACCAGCTCTCGAAGCGCCGGCTCATCCCGCGGCTCCCCGGCATGTGATCCATGGTGCGCAGCCGCGCGGCGTCCGCTCTTCAGCGTTCGCCATCGCGAGTCGCCGCTCGCGGCCGTGCCTCATAACCCGTCTCGCGCGTCACGGTCTCCGCGATGCTGCCCGGCGTGAGGCGCGCCGCGTCATACGCGATCGTGACGCCGCTCCTCCCCGGGACGACGTTCGCCACGCCCTCGAGCCGCTCCAGGGACCGCAGGACCGCGGCCCGGCAGCTGCCTCAGCCCATCTCGCGTATGGCGAGGTCCGTCACCGCCATTCCGGTCTCGGCTGCGCGTGCGCGCAGCCGCTCGGGCGCACGCCGCTGGGAGAGCGCGAGGCCTCCGAGCCCGAGGAGCCCGACGGCGACGAGGACGGGGAAGAGGAGGCGCTCGCGCATGGCGCTGGTGGGAGCCTGCCGACCGGGTGAACGGTTCACTCGTCCTCGGGCGGCGGCGCCGTGGGCAGGAGATCGCTCTCCACGATCTCGCTCAGGTAGCGCTCGCCGGCGAACCCGACCACGCGCTCCACCTCGCGATGGCCCTTGAAGAACAGGACAGTGGGCGTGCCCATCACGCCGAGCCTCGCGGCGGTCCGCGGAGACTCGGCGGCGTTCAGCTCCGCCACCTTCACCCTGTCGCGATAGAGGCCCGCGAGGCGCACGACGATGGGCTCGAGCATCTGGCAAGGTCCGCAGCCGGGGCTCCAGACGTCGAGGACCACCGGAAGCCTCGACCGCAGCACTTCGCTCACGAAATTGGTGTCGTCGACGTGCAGGGGCATGACCTGCGGCGGCTTCGGAGCGAAGATCGAGGAGAAGATACCCATGTTCGCTCCCTGCTGGAGGAGAGCCGCTGTCGGAACCGCACGGTTCCGAGCGCCACCCGATGAGGTGAGCAGGGCGCTCTGCCACATCCTCGGTCCCGATCCAGTCCGCGCGAGGCGCGGCGCCCTGCTCTTCACGTGCGAGCCTGTCCGACGAGACGCGGTTCGCTCTCTTTGGCGCGCGGGAAGAAGGGACAGCGGTCGCGCAGGCACTCGGTGTTCACCGCGCTGAGCTCGCAGGACGGCGCGCGCGCCTTCAGTGGCACGCCGAGCCGCTCGCGCGTGAAGCGCACGGCCGCGAGAAGCGCGAGGGCGC
>WNFY01001832.1_pt1 | contig 35090 bp, 31 predicted proteins | sample 5400091 | NCBI WGS metagenome assembly WNFY01 (sample SAMN13153364, study PRJNA577476) | soil metagenome | isolation source: 60 cm soil or saprolite under grassland replicate 1 | place: USA:California | collected 2016-06-15 | reverse complement strand
CTTCTGCCTTGAGAACCGGGCAGGAGCTACCCCATACATAGTCATAATAGAAGAGAAGAGAAACCCTTCCCTCTTGAACTCTGTGGAGGCAATTATGATCACAATTGATGAGCGCCTGGTCCGTGTGCAAGCCAGGGCGGCCGATAAGCAGGATGTCATCCGTCAGGCTGGTCAACTCCTGGTGGATCGTGGCTATATTGATGCGGGCTATATTGCCAGCATGCTCGGGCGGGAGGAAGTGGCCAACACCTATCTGGGCAATGGCATCTCTATTCCCCACGGATTACCCAAAGATCGCGACTTGATCAAGCAGACAGGCATTGCGGTGGTGCAGGTGCCTGCCGGCGTGAGCTGGAATCCCGGGGAAACAGCGCATCTGGTCGTCGGGATTGCTGCCAAATCTGATGAGCACATCGAGGTCTTGCGGCGGCTCACACGTGTGCTGGGCGACCAGGAGCAAGTAGCTCGCCTGACCCGGACAACCGATCCGCGCGACATCATCGAGGCCCTGACCGGGGAGCGGCCTGCTGAGGCTCCCAAGAGCGCCGATGTGGCTGATTACGCACACTTTTTCGATGCGGTGATCCTCAACAAGACGGGACTGCATGCACGTCCTGCCGCCACCTTTGTGGACCTGGCCAAGCGCTTTGGGTCCAACGTCAAGGTACGCCGTGGTGAGACCGTTGCTAACGGCAAGAGCCTTCTTTCCCTGCTGCAATTGGGGGCTGAACATGGGGCGGCTGTGCGCGTCTCAGCGGAAGGGTCCGATGCCTCCGCCGCCCTCACTGTCCTGCAGAAGGCCATTGCCAGTGGGCTGGGTGATGAGCCGGAAGAACAGCTTCCCCCGGCTCCTTCGAACGGCCTGCATGGCTGGGCTCCGCAGGCGGCAGGGACAACCATCGTCGGTCTTCCTGCTTCCGGTGGGCTCGCCATCGGTCCGGTTCGCCAGTATAAACAGCAGGCTGTCCTGGTTGTCAGCGACCAGGCCAGCGACCCAACCACGGAAGGCAATCGCTTTCAAGAGGCACTGACCGCGGCACAAGAGGAGCTTGACCAGTTGCACGAGGAGGTCAAAACCCGCCTGGGCTCTGGCAAAGCGGCTATTTTCCGGGTGCACGCCGAATTTCTCACTGATAGCGTGCTCGTCATGCAGACGGTTTCTCTCCTGTATCAAGGCCACAGCGCCGCCTGGGCGTGGCAGCATGTCCTCAACGAACGGGTGAGTCAGATGCAGAAACTCGATGATCCCATTCTCGCCGGACGTGCGGTGGATCTCTCGGACGTGGGGCAACGGGTCTTGCGCCATCTGGTTGGGACGCCTATCGAGCGTCCCGTTGCGCTCAATACGCGTGCTATTCTGCTGGCGGAAGACTTAACCCCATCCGATACCGCGACCCTGGACCTGGATATGATCCTGGGCTTATGCATCGCTAAAGGTGGTCCCACCTCGCACACGGCTATTCTGGCCCGCGGCTTCGGCATGCCGGCAGTTGTGGGTGCAGGCAACGCGGTGCTTGATATTGCTGACGGGACACCGAGCATCCTGGATGGGGAGAGCGGCAAACTGTATCTGAAGCCGAGCGAAGCCGATGTGCAGTCCGCCAGGACCTTGCAGGAGGAGTTGCAGCGTCAGCAAGATACCGCCCGCAGCAACCGTTTTGCGCCAGCAGTCACCACGGACGGCTATCGGGTGGAGGTGGCCGCCAATATCAATCGCGCTGCCGATGCCCCCAAAGCCATCGAAGCGGGAGCTGAAGGCGTGGGGTTGATGCGCACCGAGTTTCTGTTCCTGGCGCGCGATTCCATCCCCTCGGAAGACGAGCAGTTCGAGGCCTATCGGGAGATGGCCCAGGCACTGGGGGGCCGTCCACTGATTATTCGTACCCTCGACATCGGTGGCGACAAAGAGATTCCCTACCTCAATTTGCCCAAGGAAGACAACTCGTTCCTGGGCGTGCGAGGGATTCGTCTGTGCCTGATACGCCCCGATCTGTTTGTCCCCCAACTGCGGGCCATCTATCGTGCAGCCGCCTATGGCCAGATTCATCTCATGTTCCCCATGATTGCCACACTGGAAGATGTGGAGCGAGCACGTGCTCTCAGCGAGCAGGTGCGCGAGGAACTGAACGCCCCGCCGATTCCACTGGGAGTCATGGTCGAGGTCCCCTCCGCCGCCATCCTGGCCGATCACCTGGCCAAGGAAGTCGATTTTTTCTCCATCGGCACCAACGACCTGACCCAGTACACCCTGGCCATGGATCGTTTGCATCCACAACTGGCCAGGCAAGCCGACGCACTGCATCCCGCGGTGCTGCGTATGATCGAGCGAACGATCCAGGCGGCCAGGAAAGAGGGCAAGTGGGTCGGAGTGTGTGGCGGGATCGCTGGCGATCCGAAAGGAGCCGTGATTCTGACGGGAATGGGTATTTCAGAACTGAGTGTGAGCGTCCCCAGTATTGCCGCGGTGAAGGCAGAGATCCGCAGTCATGCGCTTTCCGACATGCAGCACCTCGCCCAGCAAGCCTTACAATGCCGCACCGCAGCGGAGGTACGCAGTCTATGAAAATCGCCACGGTCACCCTCAATCCAGCAATAGACCAGACGGTCCGAGCCGATCATTTCCGACCCAACACGGTCAATTACGCACAGTCGATGCAGTTCGATGCCGGTGGGAAAGGGATCAATGTCGCCTCCTTTCTGACAGATGCCGGCTATTCGGTTGCCGTGACCGGCTTTCTGGGCCAGCAGAACGCCGAGATCTTCGAGCAGTTCCTCGCCAGCAAGCACATTGATGACCATCTGGTGCGCATCCCCGGAAGCACCCGCATCGGGGTCAAAATCGTCGATGAGGCCAACCAGCAGACAACCGACATCAATATGCCGGGTCTGCCTCCTCCCGCGGAGGCGCTCTCGACCTTGCTCGAGACGATGAAACACCTTGCTGCCTCCTGCGACTGGTTTGTGCTCTCAGGGACCCTTCCGCCAGGGGTCCCCGCCACGACCTATGCCACGATCATCACCCAACTCAAAGGAGATGGCAGGCAGGTAGCGCTCGACACCAGCCGTGATGCCCTGCGGGAAGGCGTGCTGGCTGGTCCGAGCATCGTCAAACCCAATGTGGACGAACTGCAACAACTCACGGGCCAGTCGCTCCCCGATGAAGTCGCTCTTGAGCAAGCGGCTCGTCACCTTCTGGATGGTGGCATCCGACTGGTGGTGATTTCTCTGGGTGAGCGGGGAGCGATGTTTGTCGATGCGAGCAGCACGCTGCTGGCGACTCCTCCTGCGGTCATGGTGAAAAGTACGGTAGGAGCCGGTGATGCGATGGTGGCAGGGCTGATCGCAGGCCAGGTCCAGGGACTGAGTCTTACCAACTGCGCACGGCTGGCCACGGCCTTTTCGCTGGGAGCCATTACCAGTGTCGGTCATAATTTGCCGGCTCCTGAAATCGTGCAGGCGTACGCTCAGCAAGTGTCTCTGCGTTCTCCCAATGGTCCTCGTAGTGCCTAACTTCTTGGTAGCAGTCATGGTCGATCCGCTCGCAGGGTGGGGGCAAGCCCCACCCCTACGCAGGAGGAAACAGGCCGTCCTTTGCCGGAGGGGCCGGGCTTGCCCCCGCCCTGGGAGCTTCGCGTCATCTGACTGAGAGGAAGTATTCGCGTAATCGTATCGTATCCCAAAGGAGGGACAGACCAACATGACGAAGATTGTTGCGGTCACCTCATGTCCGACAGGCATTGCCCACACCTTCATGGCCTCAGAAAGCCTGCAGCGGGCGGCGCGAGAGCTGGGTCACCCGATGAAAGTGGAGACCCAGGGGTCCGCTGGCTCGCAAAATACGCTGACCGAAGCTGATATCCAGGGGGCCGACCTGGTCATCATCGCAGCCGATACCAAAGTCGATCTGAGCCGCTTTGCCGGCAAACCGATCTATGAGACCTCGACGAGCGCGGCCATCAACGACGCCCACAGTGTGCTCACGAGCGCGCTGGCCCAGGCACCCGCGGCACCCGCGCCGACGGCGGGAAGCGCCCCCAAAATGGAACATGTGAACATCGTTGCCATCACCTCGTGCCCAACTGGCATCGCTCACACCTTTATGGCCGCCGAAGGTCTGCAAAAGGGGGCGGAAGCGTTGGGCCATAAGATCAAGGTGGAAACCCAGGGATCGGTGGGCGCGCAGAACACGCTGACCGAGGCGGACGTGGCAGCCGCCGACCTGGTCATCATCGCGGCGGATACGAAAGTGGACCAGAGCCGCTTTGTCGGCAAACCGATCTATGAGACCTCGACCAATGCGGCCATCAACGACGGCCAGGGTCTGGTCAAGAACGCGCTGGCCCAGGCGGCGAGCAGCCCTGTCCAGGGCGGCACAACGGATTATGTGGCCCAGGTGCAGGCCGCCAAAGCGGCGCGGTCCGGCTCACGCACAGGCCCTTACAAGCATATGCTGACCGGGGTCTCCTATATGATCCCGTTCGTGGTCTCCGGGGGCATCCTGATCGCGCTCGGCTTTTTGTTCGGTGGCATCTTTGTGACCACAGCGACCAGTGGCCTGGGGTGGGCGCTCTTCCAGACCGGGGCCAATGGCGCGTTCGTGCTCTTTGTTCCCATCCTGGCAGGCTTCATCGCCTACTCCATTGCCGATCGTCCCGGCCTGGCTCCCGGCATGGTGGGCGGGCTCCTGTCGACGACCATTATTGGCGCCGGCTTCCTGGGCGGCATCGCGGCGGGCTTCCTGGGCGGCTACACGGTCTACTGGCTCAACCGATGGATCAAACTGCCCCGGAACCTGGTTGGTCTGATGCCGGTGCTGATCCTGCCGGTGCTTGGGGTGCTCATTGTGGGTTTGCTGATGATCTTCGTGATTGGCCCGCCGGTTCACCTGATTAACGTTGGGTTGACCAACTGGTTGACGGGGCTGGGAACAGGCAATGCGGTGCTCTTGGGCCTGATCATGGGTGGCATGATGGCCGTGGATATGGGCGGCCCGGTCAATAAGGCGGCCTACGCCTTTGCGGTGGGGTTGCTGGCCAGCAAAATCTATGCTCCCATGGCCGCGGTGATGGCGGCCGGCATGACGCCGCCGTTGGCGTTGGGGTTGGCGACCCAGCTGTTCAAGAACCGCTTTAGCCATGATGAGCAGGAAGCTGGCAAGTCGGTGTGGGTGCTGGGGCTGGCCTTTATTACCGAAGGGGCCATTCCCTATGCCGCAGAAGACCCGTTCCGGGTGATTCCAGCCTGTATTGTCGGCTCGGCAGTGACAGGAGCGTTCTCGATGCTCTTCGGGTGCCTGTTGCGCGTCCCGCACGGAGGCATCTTCGTCCTGCCCATCCCCAATGTGGTCACCAACCTGCCCCAGTACCTGCTGGCCATTATCATTGGCACCCTGGTCACGACCGGGGCACTGTTTGTCCTCAAACGCCCTATTGCGGTGGAGGAAGAAGAGATGGTGCCGGCGGCTGCGTAGTATCTTGCTGTTCTTGTTACAGTCAGGATTCCGTGAGAAAAAAACTCACGGAATCCTGACTGTAGGCGATTGTTTTCTAGCAATGCTCCAAAGAAAGACCTCTGTATAAACCGTTCTAAAAGGCAGTAGATACTGTTCTAAAGGACAGACTTACAAGCCTTTCTGCCTGGTAGAATGAATGTTGATCCATGCCTCTTCACTTATAGAAGAGGCATGGTGGGGCTTTGAGTAGAATATTAAGAACGTGACCAATCGCGTACATGTCACAAGGAGAACCTATGAGTGTATTCACAGAAGCAGAGTTAGCGTATTTAAAGTCGCAACGGCTAGGAAGACTGGCTACCGTAAATAAAAATGGCGAGCCACAAATTGCGGCGGTCGGCTTTCGCTATAATCCTGAGTTCGATACCATCGACATCGGCGGCTATGACAATGGAAATACGCAGAAGTTTCGCAACATTGCCCGCAATGGCCTGGCGTCTTTTTTGGTAGACGATGTATTATCCCCATGGAAGCCACGGACCCTCGAAATACGTGGGCATGCCCAGGCCCTTCCCGAAGGTGGGCAGTCTATTTCACCCAACATGAGTCCCGCCTTGATCCGCATCACTCCAAAGCGCATTCTCTTCTTTGATACGACGACCGATCCCCCGGCGCGTTCAAAGCGCAATATGGGAGAAGAAGAGAAATAAAGGGAAAGCATGCTTGCGTCAACGGCTGAACAGGGTGCGGTCGTGAGACTTGAGGCTGGTCGGATCGTAGTAGGGGGCCCACCAGTTTGCCTCGTTCGGTTGCAACGTGAGCGGCTGCTCGTTCGTTGCTGACTGCATGGAGGCGCGGAAGTGGAAGTGATCGACCAGGCGGATGGCCTCCACGGCATAGGCGATCGCTGTGGCGCGGTCCGCGATGTTCAGCAGGTTGTCCCCATTCTGCATCTCGCCCCCCTCAGCCAGGTTCGACGACCCGGTAAAGACCAGCGGCGTCTGGTCGTTGAAGTCCACCACGACGAATTTGTCATGGATCACCTGGCCCATTCCACCTCCCCACTCGGCCTGAAACGGCCCAGGTACCTGCCCTTTGAGGTAGGAAAAAGGAGTGAGAATACCATTGCTCTGTCCCGGTTTGTACAGATTGACACCCGTTGTCTCAGGTAAACCGCCCCGACCGGGAGCGCCAGACTTCATGGCCTGTGTGATGCCATAGGAGAAGATCCCGGCCCGCCCGGTTATCTCACGCAGTTGCTGGAGTAAGTCGCCCCCCCCATCAAGCTCCATCACCGCGAACAGGACCGAGCTCTGGGCGTTGCGGACCGCCGTGCTCACCTTCTCCAGGGAGATGCTCGCATTGCTGTGAGGCGCAAAGCTGACCGAGAACGGCGGAAGCCCTGCAGTCGCCACGTCGAACCATCTACCCGCAATCGGCGACTGGTTTGCATGTGCCATGTTGCTAAATGCCACCTCGAAGGCTTGCTCATAGAGATTGGCGGTCCCTGGATCGTCGAAGATCAAGACGTTATTGGCCTGAACATAGAGGCCACGCACTGAGAAATTGGCCGATCCAGTCAGGACCTTGACCGGCTGGCCGTTCTTATCCTTCTTGATCAGCACCTTATCATGGGAGAAGCGCTTGAAATGGCCAGCCACGACGTTAGCTGCACCGGCCGAGGCCTGCAGGCGTGCCCTGGCCTCAGGTTCCACCGCGCCAGGATGGGTGTGCAGCGGCGCGTTGTCTAACACGGCACGCAGGCGAGGGCCGAACTGCTGCAACAAACGCACGATGTCCGGTTCATCGAGGTCGTAGGCAAACAGATCCAGACTGACTTCGGGATCGGCCAGGCATTCATGGAGGAAGTCGAACATCATCGTGCGCGCATGGTAACCGAGCCAGGCATATTGGGCCTCGAAGGGCGCTGTATCATAGTCGAGCGTCTTGGCTCCAGTTGGCTCGATGGCAGCATTCTTGAACTTCCCGGCATAGGCTTGAGACGAGAGGTAGCCACGAGTGAAGCCCATCTCAAAGTGCTGGAACTGGGGCTGCGAAGGTACAAGTTCCAGGGAGATGCTGGCAGATACTCCAGGTGTAAGCTGAGTGGATCCAGCGGGGCCGAAATACATGGCGGTGACTATATAAGTATAGGCCCCCGGTACGATGTCAGTAGGAAAGTCCATCCAGCGGAACTTCTGAAAGGGGGCCTGATTGGAAGGGGTCCATGTGCGCTGCTGTGGCGTGGTCGTAGCGGTAATGGGAGTGTCGAAGCTCAAGCGGTTCAGCAAATAGGCGGCAGGTCCATTGGGAGGAGTACACTGTATCGAAAAGCCAGCGAGGTCTGCTGTGAGATGTTGATCGAGGTCGAAGGTCAATAACACAGCTCCATCACCACGATACGCCTTGATCGATAGCCCGTTTTGCGCGGCTGCTACCTGAATGCTGTCTTGCATACTACATCCTTCTCCAACACGTGCCCGGCTTCATAGATCATGGCCAGGCAGAATACGCCAATAAAACATACGACCGAATAGAAGCGCAACAGTATTTCGCATATCGCTTACCGTTGACGCAAGCCATCTCTGGTTAGTTTCAGTACCCTCAAGCGGGTCGTAAAAGGACAGAGGCTCCTGCCACCCCCTCAGGAGGAAAGTATACACACGAAACCCTAAGAGATCAAGTGACAATGCATTAGGGGAAAGCGATAAGATGAGTATATCATGAGAAGCTTCAAAATGCGATAGGCGACCGAAATTACTGAAATAAATGGCTACTACGAGGCAAGCACTGATCCACTGCATCAAGCATTTCATCAATACCAAATGGAAGCGCAAGGCATGTCAATCGGCGGCTTTCGATCTCCGATTGGTAGTATGGTTGGCAGGCGCAGAGGACAAGAAATGGAACTCTTGCCAGGTGTATCCTGCGATGAAGACGGTCATACCATCCGAAAGGATAGACGCGAGAAGATCGGCAATGCGAGCATTACTCTCCACAATAAGGATATGCTTCTTTTCTAGCCCTCTGATTATTGGAGGTATTTCTTGCGGATACATCTGTGTATCTCCCTCCATTTCTTGAAGATACATCTGTATATCTTCCTCCATGCCTTGCGGATACATCTGCGTGTCTCTCTCTGTTCCTTGCGAATTCCAACGACAACGTGTCATCGATACTATGTATTCAAGATATTACATGTCCGTCACATCTTGTGATTGTATTCTCACAGATGTATCACAAGAACAGCGCTTGAGTGCGTATGGTCAGAAGGATGTGGCCCCCGAGCATGGAGGGAGAAACTGGCTCACAGCGTTGAGATCATTGGCGTTCTTGAGGATGAGGGGTCATTCGATATGGGTTGTCAGTCATTAGATGATGCCTGCTCTTCTGTACGCAACGCTCTTTCACGCTCCTTCAACTCGCGGCGCAGAATTTTGCCTGAAGCGAGCCTGGGAATAGCGTCGATGAACTCTATTTTGTGCAGTTTCTTATAAGCTGCCACCTTGCCATTAACAAAAGCGATCAGTTCCTCAGCCGTAACGCTATGACCTGGTCGAAGGACGACAAAACCCTCGGGTACCTCGCCGACTTCATCGTCGGGCACACCGATAACGGCGGCGTCGAGGATAGCAGGATGCTCCACAAGCAGTGCTTCCAATTCAGCCGGAGCAATGCTGAAAGCCTTGTACTTAATCATTTCTTTCTTGCGATCGACAATGTAGGTGTAGCCATCCGCATCTACGTGACCGATATCGCCGGTATAGAGCCACCCATCACGTAAGGCGCGAGCGGTCTCTGCAGGCGCTTTCCAATAACCCATCATTACCTGTGGGCCACGCACAATGATCTCTCCATCCTGCCCAACAGGCAGTTCGTGCTCCCCGGTCTCTATATCCACGATCTTCTGTTCGGTATTATGAACGAGCAAACCGGCACTCTCCAGCCGTCTTACTCTGGCATCAAGTGGTGACAGATGTGTGTCAGGGGATGACTCGGTCAAACCGTAAGCCTGGACTATGCCGATACCAGTTCTTTCTTGCAACTTGCGAGCAGGTTCAAGTGGCATAGGAGCAGCGGCAGACATAAGATATTTAACGGTTTTCATCTGGTGTAGATCGCCCGGAGCGTTGGCAAGGGCCAGGATAACGGGCGGTACGGCGAAGAACCACGTCACGCTATGCTTTTCACACAACTCCAGTGATCGCTGCATGTCAAAACGTTCCAGGATGACCTGTAAAGCACCAGCCGCCAGGAAACTGCCTGTTAGCAACACTCCATAAATATGATAAAACGGCAAGAAGATCAGTGTCGCATCAGAGGAATTGATCCCTGACGCCGTGAGGAACTGAAGATGATTGGTTGCCAGGTTACGATGGCTCAGCATCGTACCTTTGGGGAAACCAGTCGTGCCGGAGGAGTAGGCCAGGGCCAGCAGGTCATCGCCTCTGATCTCGACTGGCTCGGGACGCTTTGGCGATGAAGTGCGTAGCAACTGTGCGAAAGATAGCGTATCGGGCATATCTTCTGGGAGGTGTTTTCCCGTCACGATGATATGTTTAAGATGGGGTAGCGACCTGTGGCTCAGCACATTGTGCAGTAGTGGTAGAAGTTCTCGCTGAACCAGGATAGCCCTGGCTTCAGAGTCTTCTAACTGGTAGAAAATCTCGCGTTCTTTATACGAAGGATTCATCGGGCTCACCACAGCGCCTATCGTGGCAGCCGCATTGAGCGTGATCGTATACTCAGGACGATTGAATGTGAACAGGCAGATATGATCCCCTTTCCTTATGCCCAGTTCGTGCAGACCATTCGCGACAGAGTTGACCATCGAGACTACTTCACGATAGGACAGAATGAGGTCATAGTAGATAATCGCCGTGCGGTCGGGAGTTCGCTCTGCCGCCCTACGTAGGAGATGGTCATAGGGGACAGCGGGAAAATCCAGTGGTGGACGAAACAGTTCGGGCGCAACCATTTTGTCAGACATATCCAGGATCCTTTCTGGTTCAGCAACCGCAAGGGCGTTATTGTCAACGAAACGAAATTCGGACCTGGGCCTCGTGAGTCATCCCTTAACTACTCAGGTCATCTTCCCTGATTCCTCAGCGCCTACGGCGCTTCGCAAGCTGTTTTGTGTGGGGGTGGGTTTTGCGGTCACTGACCGCAAAACCCACCCCCACACAAAACAGGGCGAGCCGCCGCAGGTGGCGAGGGGTCCTGAATAATTATCGGGATGACTCATAAATATTGGTGATCTCTATGGCATGTACCAGCCACCATTCATGGTGAGGGTTGCGCCTGTATAGTATTCCCCATCTTCATAAAGGTAACGAGCAGCGCGAGCCACTTCCTGAACAGTGCCAGCCCGGTTGAGTACGATTTTCTTCATTAACCCTGCCTTCGCCTCCGCTGGAATCACATGCCACATCTCCGTCTCTATGGGGCCGGGACAAATAGCATTGACCGTCACATTGTAGCGTGCCAGCTCAAGAGCTGCTGTTTTGGTGAGGCCGAGAATACCAGCTTTAGCGGCTGAATAGTTAGCCTGACCATAATTTCCTGTCTGTCCCGCGATCGAGCTCATGTTAATGATCGCTCCGCTTTTTTGCTGTATGAAATGGTTGAGCGCTGCTTTTATCATGTAGAAGTAGCTGCTCAAGTCGGTCTCAATGACCGTCCTCCAATCCTGAACGGACATATTCTTCAACGTGCGATCGATGTTGATGCCGGCGTTATTGATCAGCGCGTCGATGCGACCGAATTGATGGATGGTCTCCTCAACCAGTTTCACCGCCTGGTCCGGATCTGATACGTCTGCCTGAACTGCTATAGCTCCCCTGGCCCCATGTTCCAGGAGGCTTTCAGCCAGTTCCTCGGCCTGCTCCTTGCTGTGAGAGTAGTTCACTGTGACTCTCGCTCCACCATGTCCGAATTCTTCTGCAATTCCACGCCCGATGCCTCTGCTCGCACCCGTAATAATGACAACGGCGTTTTCCAGAGTTCTCATGAAATACTTTCCTTTCCTGCTATCACTTCTCCAATACATACGGACCAGGCGCTGGGGTGATTGGAGGATGTGCTTCGCTGCCCATCGATGGTGGTGCGACCTGTTCACCTGAACGCTGTTTTAGCCACTCAACCCAGTCCGACCACCAGCTCCCCTTCTGTTGCCTGGTGGCACCCGCAAACCACTCATCAGCAGTTCTGGCAGGCGCATCGTTCGTCCAATACCCCCTCCCCTTGGCGGGAGGTGTAGAGATGCCCGCGATATGACCGCTGGGGCCCAGAACAAAGCGCACTGGCCCACCTGCAAGCTGAGTGATACGCCATGCACCCTTCCAGGGAACAATATGATCCTGCTGTGTACCGACCGCGTACACATCCTGGCGGATTTGACCGAGATCAACGGGAACGCCTTTCACAGTGATCTTGTTGGGCTTGATGAGACCGTTTTCCATGCAGATGGAGCGCAGGTAGAACGAGTGCGCTTTTTTGGTCATACGCGTCCCATCGTTGTTCCAGAAGAGCAAGTCGAAGGCTGGCGGTTCTTTCCCCATAAGATAGTTATTGACAAAGTTGCTCCAGATCAGGTCGTTGGCGCGTAGCATTCTGAACATCGAGGCCATCGCACGACTCTCCAGGACGCCACTTTTCTTCATCTGTTGGTCAACATACTTCAATGCTGGCTCATCAAGGAACATTGTCATATCAGTGGGTTCCTCTTCAAAGTCGAGGAGCGTGACGACGAAGGTGAGAGAGTTGATGGTATCGTCTCCCCTGGCAGCAAGATAAGAAGGAATGGTCGAGAGCAGCGTCCCGGCGATACAGTAGCCAACAGTATTGACTTTGGGTGAACCGGTGATTTCCTTGACGATATCGAGTGCCGTTACAGGCCCCAACTCCATATAGTCATCGAAGCCGATATTCTCCATGGAGGTATCGGGGTTCTTCCAGCTGATGACAAAGACCGTGAAGCCATGTTCTACTAAAAACTTGACCAGACTATTGTGTGGCTGCAGGTCCAGAATGTAGAATTTGTTAATCCACGGCGGCGTAAAAAGCAGAGGAATGCTATGGACCTGCTTCGTTGTCGGCTTATACTGGATCAATTCGATCAATTTGTTGCGGTAGACGACCTGTCCAGGTGTGATCGCCAGGTTGCGTCCAACTTCGAAGGCGCTGGTGTCGGTGATCTTCATCTCCCCGGCACTGATGTCGCGTATAAGATGCTGCGTCCCCAGTGCCAGGTTTTGACCACCACTCGCCATGGTCTCATGAAGCACCTGCGGGTTGGTAAGGACAGAGTTGGTTGGACTGAGGGCGTCCAGGAACTGGCGCAAAGAGAACAGCACCGTGCGCTGCTGTTTTTCATCCAGACCTTCGATATCAGAGGCTGTCTTAAGCAAGGTGTCAGCGGTAAGGAGATAGCTCTGTTTAATAGCGTCGAAGACAGGATTCTGCTCCCAGTCTGGAGCACTGAAGCGTTTATCGCCTTTCTCTGGCTCGATAACAGGCTTGAGGTCTCTACCAAGACCCCAGAGCTTAAGGGTAGTTGCGCTCATCAACTGTGTATACTGCTGGACGAATTCACCATAGCGGGCCCAGACACGCAGTGGATTTTTGAGGGAATCGAGCCAGATTTTCTGGAAGATACTAAGAGTATCACCAGGATCAACAGGCAACGTATTACTATATGGGCTGGCCTCCCAGAGCCGGTCAATGAAGGTGATCCAGGGCTCTTCCTTACCGTTCTGTGCTGCCCTGGCTATCACTTGTGTTGCTGGATAGCCTCCCAGCGCATTATCAACGAGCTTACTCCAGGTATCAAGGGGATTTGATTCTTCGGGTAATTCTGGCATGTCGGTAACTCCTTTTACCAGACTATTTCCTACTCGCAGGCGGAGTATCTCTGAGGATACTTCCTGACTGACAGGGCAGGGCAAGCGGCCTTCAAGGTGAAGAGCTTCACCTTGAAAGTTCGCTCATGTTGGCTGTTTGCGTTGACATTTAAGCACCAGTACTTCACCAGACATAATAGATGTATGGTACTCTGGTTATCTTCTATGCCACATTCTCAAAAATGGCCGCGATACCTTGACCACCGCCAATGCACAATGACGCTACCCCGTATTTAAGGTTGTTGCGTCGTAACTCATTGAGCAGGGCAATAGTTATGCGAGCGCCACTTGCAGCCAGGGGATGACCGATAGAGATACCTCCGCCGTTCAGATTGGTCTTGTCGCGGTCCAAACCCAATTCCCTCTCTACTCCTATATACTGTGTAGCGAACGCCTCATTGACCTCAACACGGTCCATATCAGCCAGGGACAGGTCAGCGCGTTTCAGTGCTTGCCGAATAGCTGGAGCAGGGCCAATACCCATGATATCAGGTGGTACTCCGACTATCCCCCAGGAGACGAGGCGACCAACAGGCTTCAAGTTGTGTTGCTTCACAGCATCACCTGTCGCTAAGATAACACAGGCACCGGCGTCATTGACTCCGCTGGCGTTACCAGGAGTGACAACACCGCCCTTGCGGAAACGCGCTGGCAGCTTCGCGAGTGCTTCCATCGTGACATCGCGAATCCCCTCATCTTGCTGGAATTCGACCGGCTTCCCCTTGCGGTCTTTCACGGTGACTGGCACGATCTCCTCGGCTAACCAGCCACTTTGTTGCGCACGACGAGCATTTTGCTGGCTGCGTAATGCGTAGGCATCAGCATCTTCGCGTGTAATATGGTACTTTTCAGCAAGATTCTCAGCAGTGATCGCCATACCGCAACCGGTATACGTATCGACAAGGGCTTCCCACAAACTATCTTCTAGCTGAGTATTTTGTCCAAATTTGTAGCCTGCCCGAACGCCGCGGAGTACATGGGGAGACTGCGTCATATTCTCCGCGCCTCCAGCCAGGGCAATGTTTCCTTCACCCATCATGAGCGTCCGGGCGGCGCTCACAATAGCCTGCAGGCCCGAACCGCACAGACGGTTGACAGTCAATGCAGGCACTTCGATAGGAACCCCTGCTTTCAATGCAACATGCCGTGCAAAATAGATCGCGTCTTTACTTGACTGAATGACATTGCCCAGCACCACCTGGTCGACGAGTTGCGGATCAACCCCGCCACGCTCCAGCGCCCCCTTTGCCGCAACGACCCCAAGATCAGTGGCAGTCACATCAGAGAGTGTTCCCTGCAACACCCCTACAGGTGTTCTTGCACCAGAAACAATAAATACATCTTGCATGATGTTTCCTCCTAAAATATCACTCAAACACCAGCCGATTTTTAAACTTTTTGAACGAACGGTAGAATTATACGCTGAAATTCTGTGAAAGTCAATGCTTATGGTTGAGATCCCCTCATAAAATAGGGGAAGGTGAGAGCGTTAAACCATTCACAATCATATTTGCAAACGTCGTGGCAATCTGCCGGGGTGAAAACTGACCCTCCGGCCTGTACCACTGGGAAAGCGAGTTACACATTCCCAACAGACCGAACGTAGCAAGTTTGGGATCAATATCCGGCTGAAAAGTGCCCGCCGCCTGACCCTCCATAATGATCTGCTCAAAGTACCATTCGTAGACTTTCTTACGAAGGAGGATTTCTTTAGCGAACGGACCAGTCAGGTGAGCCTGCTCACGGAAAAAAACGGTCATAGCAGGCGAACGATCAGCCGCTGTAGATGCCTGGTGTTCTATCGCTCGTCGCAACTTCTCTGCGGGTGGCAGATCAGCTTCTACAAGACGAGATAATGGCTCTTCGCTCACGGTCAGCACGGTCAGGAAAATGAGGCGTAAAATCTCCTCTTTATTTTTGATGTGATAATAAAGTGCCCCCTTGGTTGCACCCAATGCTGCCGCAATATCGTCAAGACTGGTAGCCCCGAAGCCATTACGCGCGAAAAGCCCGGCGGCTGCCGTCACGATAGCCTTTTGGGTCAGGCGTTCGCGCTTAGTACTCTTCTGCTTCCTATCCTTCTTGTTCAGTGTTTGAACTGTTTCTGGTTCCCGGACCATTTGTCTTGTTTCCTTTTCTACTCTTCGTTCAAATGTATGATAGAGTCAAATATGCACGTTGTCAATATGCCGTTTTCTACCGTCCGGTGAAATTTGTTTCATGACAGGCATTGACTTTCGCACATTTTTGCCCTATAATTCTACCGTTCGTTTAAAAATATTTTATAAATGGCCTGGAGACATCTCCATCTGTCCCGAGAAAAGATTGCATCGTTCGCGGCGTAGATTCAAAGCGCACCTGAGCAAGGAGTAGCATCGTTTATGACTTCTTCCACTCTCGGAACCTTACAAAGTGAAGAGGCACTCCTCGATCGTATCCGTAAGCAGCAACTCGTCGAGTCTGTCGAGCATATGAGCCCGATCTATCTGGAAGGGATCAAACGTATTCTCACCGTCTCGGCGGATACCGAGTTGATCAGTGCCCCTGCATATTACATCGCGGCTGTGCATGCGCCATCACTTAATGCCTTCGGCTCAGCCATGTCCATCATTCAGGACGAGCTGGCACATGCACATATCGCGTATCGCTTGCTGCGCGATCTTGGTGTAGACACGGAACAGTTGATCTTTGAGCGTGACCCTCGTTATTTCAAGTACCCGTATGCCTTCGATATTCCTTTAGAGAGTTGGACAGAACTGGTAGTAGCGAACGCGTTTTATGATCGTGCGGGCTATACCCTCCTCGGCGATGTCCATCGAAGTACCACGTTCGGACCCTGGAAGCGTGCCCTGGTGAAGGTTGACAAGGAAGAGACGTTTCATCTGCGTCATGGCGAACAGGGCATGCGTAAGCTGAACCAGACGACCAGTGGCCATGAAGCTCTTCAGAAGGCCGTAGACTGGATGTTCCCGCTGACAATCGAGTGGTTTGGTCTCCCTGATGACTTAAAGAAACACAGCGAGCAACTCAACTATGGATTCAAGGGGCATAGCAACGACGAATTACGCCAGATCTGGATGTCTACCGCTGTGCCACTCTGTCACGAGCTTCAACTCAAGGTGCCAGTGCACTACGATGAAGCGCAGAAAACATATATCATCGATTGTCCCTTCCCGGCGCACTTCGATGCCAGGGCCAAACGCTGGCTATTCGAGGAAGGCGCGTGCACATGGGACGATGTGATGAAGCGTTGGAAGGCCCGTGGGCCCAGGAACGAGGAGTTTGTCGGCATGGTACAGCGCGGCAAGCGCGAGATGCTGCGTCTACTGGAGCAAGGGGCATGACAACGACCTACCCATCTTTACACACTCATCCTTCTCACGATCCATCGTGTCCGGTATTGTGGGACGCCTTACGCGATGTAACCGATCCCGAGATTCCCATCAGCGTCGTAGATATGGGCCTGATCGTCAATCTCGAAGAACACGAGGGGATCGTTGATCTCAAGCTTACCTTCACTGCAATGGGATGTCCTGCAATGGAATTTATCATGGACGATATCCGTGCCCGCCTGCTTCAGCAGCCTGGCATCGTGGAAGTCCGTATCGAGATCGTCTGGGACCCGGTCTGGACAAAGGCGCGCTTGAGCGAAGAGGGTATTGAAATAATGCGTACCTGGGGGATCTCAGCATGAATCAAATAGCAACCGCAAAGCGACGTGAGGCGCTTAACGAAAGTCGCGTCTGGCAGGTCTATGCACGGCGCAAGTATGAAGAGCCATTGTATGAAGTTGGCAATGTCATGGCCGATGATGTCGAACTGGCGAAGGTCTATGCACGCAGTATCTACGATGAATTTAGCTGGGTGGAGATGGTCATTGTACCGCGTGAAACTATGGTCACGGTCATTGAGTCGTAATGCCAGGGAGAAGTGTATGACCACAACACGTATAGATGATGCGGCCCTGTTTGCCGTCCTCTCGTCGCTCGCCGACAACAAGCAGGCCATTGGGCGCAGGTACGCCTACTGGAGCAATGGGGCGCCCGCATTAGAAGCCGCCGTTGCTGCCGCTGCAATGACCCAGGATGAACTTGGGCATACCCGCACGCTCTATCCACTGCTCGACAACTTTACGCAAGCCGAAGAGGATCTCAGCCAGGTTGAACCGATGACGCGTACCTTGCGCTATCACCTTGCCTTTCTCGACAAAGACTTCGAGGGCTGGTCCGACTTCGTGGCGACGAACTTTCTGTTGGATACTGCATTCACGACCTTTTTTGAGGCGGCGCAGAACTCCAGCTACGAGCCGCTGCGCCAGCGTGCGCGTAAAGTGATACAAGAAGAGCGTATTCACTTTGTGCATGGTGAAGGATGGGTGCGGCGTTTAGCCAGGGCTGGTGGAGCTGTGCGGATAGCACTCACGGCGTCACTCACGCGTCTCTGGGACGAAACGCTCTGCTGGTTCGGCCCCAATGATGATCCCAACATACAACGTCTCTACCGTGAAGGCGTTATCGACGCGACCCCCGACGAACTGCGCAGCCGCTATCTACAAAAGATCATGCCAACGTTGAGCAGTTTGGAGATCGAGGTGCCAGCCGCCTTCAATGCCACGACAAAGACCTGGGAGTTGACGCAGCCCCTCCCCTGGAAGAAGTGGGACGCCGTAGCAAGAAGGCTGGAGTAACAACCATGGACGCTCATTTAGACGAGGAAGCAACAAGGGAAGAAGTCGCCTGCCCTTTCTGTAGTTCAACTGACACCGAATTCTTTTCGCTGTTCGGCCAACAACTGTTGACGGTGCAGTATTATTGCAAGACCTGTCGTACTCCTTTTGAGTATATCAAGGATAACGACGTTCCCGGCGATGCCGGGATGACCCATGTTGGCATCCGTTCCTGACTCGTACTCATAAAGGTGCCCTTACCATTGAAAGGAAGATCAACCATGACGACAACAGAACGCACACTGGTCAATTACACGACAACCGATGGCATTGCCATCATCGAGTTAACCAACCCACCCGCGAATACGTACAGCTACGAGATGATGCGTCAACTCGACGAGGCGATTTTACAGGCGCGTTTCGATGAGAATGTGCACGTGCTGCTTATTCGCGGTTCAGGCGAGAAATTTTTCTGCGCTGGAGCAGAGATTAGCATGCTCAACGCCGTTACGCCGGCTTTCAAGTATTATTTCTGCCTTCATGCTAATGAGACATTGACGCGGTTGGAGCAGACGCCGAAGCTGGTCATCGCGGCCCTCGACGGTCATACGGTTGGTGGCGGTCTGGAGATTGCCCTGGCATGTGATATCCGCATCGCACGTCGGGACGCTGGTAAGGTTGGGTTGCCCGAGGTCACTCTTGGTGTGCTTCCCGGTACAGGGGGAACCCAGCGTATGGCACGCGCGCTGCCAAAGAACAAGGCCATCGAATTGATGGTTGAGGGGAAGCTCATGAGTTTTGAAGAGGCGCAGTCATTAGGACTCATCAACTACATCTACGAGTCGGAGCACTACTGGGAGCAGGTGATGGATTTTGCTCGTAGCTTCTGCCCTCCCAACAAGGCTTCCAGAGCGGTGGGGCGTATAAAGCGCTCGGTGCAGTCGGGCTCTGAGGTCGCGTTCTCCGAGGCTCTGGCCCTCGAACGTGAGTTGCAGCAACTCTGTTTCCAGAGCGAGGATGCCAAAGAGGGGATCGCTGCCTATATTGAGAAGCGTCAGGCCAATTTCAAGGCTCGCTAGCTTCAATCTCCTGAGGAGTTCATAAAAAATGACCGCGAATGGAACAGGTACCACACAGAGCGCCTTCTTGCAGCGACAACCTATCAAAATGCTCATTGGAGGACAGTGGGTTGAAGCTGTGAGCGGAAAGGTCTTTGACACGATCAATCCTTCAACCGGTAAAGTGCTGGCAAAGGTCGCAGAGGGTGATCGTGAGGATATCAACCGGGCAGTCGCTGCTGCTCGTAAGGCATTTGAGGGCGGTTCCTGGCGCAAACTCACTTCTTCACAGCGCGGGCGCCTGCTTTTAAAGCTCGCAGATCTGATCGAGCAGAACGCCGAGGAGTTAGCGCAGCTTGAAACGCTGGACAATGGTAAGCCCATCAAGTATTCCAGGGGAGGCGATGTACCCCTGACCGCTGACCACTTTCGCTATTTCGCCGGTTGGGTCACGAAATTAGAGGGTGAGACTATCCCTGTTTCCGTCCCGAACATGTTTACCTATACCCTGCGTGAGCCAGTTGGTGTGGTGGGCCAGATTATCCCCTGGAACTTCCCGCTCCAGATGGCGGCCTGGAAACTGGCTCCCGCCCTGGCATGTGGCAATACGGTGATCCTCAAACCCGCGGAACAAACGCCCCTCTCGGCCTTGCGACTGGGTGAACTCGTCTGCGAGGCCGGCTTTCCAGAGGGAGTGGTGAATATCGTTCCGGGGTTTGGTGAAACAGCCGGGGCGGCACTGGCCGCGCATCCCGATGTGGACAAAATCGCCTTCACCGGCTCAACGGAGGTAGGGAAGAGAATTTTGCGGGCCAGCGTGGACAATTTGAAGAAGGTCACGCTGGAACTGGGCGGCAAGTCTCCGAATATCATTTTTCCAGATGCCGATCTGAAATTTGCGATACGTGGGGCAATGAACGCCATCTTCTTTAACCAGGGCCAGGTCTGTACAGCCGGTAGCCGTCTCTTCGTTCACGCATCCGTGTATGACCAGGTCATGGGCGGTCTTACAGATGCTGCAAGCAGGATGAAGCTTGGTGCCAGCATTGATCCGGCCACCGAACTGGGTCCCCTGATCTCGCAGGAGCAACTCGAGCGCGTGACGGGCTATATCGAGACCGGCAGGCGCGAGGGAGCAAAAACGATGGCGGGCGGCGAACGACCGGGTGGTAACCTGGCGCAAGGGTATTTCGTACAACCCACGGTCTTCGATCATGTGCGTGACGATATGACGATCGCCCGCGAAGAGATTTTTGGCCCGGTAGTCGTGGCACTGCCGTTTGAAGACGTAGAGGAAGTAGCTGCTCGTGCCAACAAATCGATCTATGGATTGGCGGCAGGCGTCTGGACCAACGATGTGAAAAAGGTGCATAAGATGGCGGCAGCCTTAAATGCAGGTGTGGTCTGGGTCAATACCTACAATCAGTTTGATGCGGCTGCACCTTTCGGTGGCTACAAGCAGAGTGGATATGGACGAGAAATGGGCCATGCCGTGCTGGATGCCTATACACAAATTAAGACGGTGTGGGTCAATTTGCGCTGAGGCGACGGGATTCAGCTCATCACCGGGACTTTGCTCACCGCTGTTCTTGCGGCAGAAGAGCGATATGGCTGGTTTAATACAAGAAGGGATTCAGAGACATGGATGCACAGGCGGACGGCGCATCTCAGGCAAGTATTCGCACTATCAACGTCAATGGTCAGCGACTGCGTATAGCCATCCGTTCAGGAAAGAGCACCAGCATGCCGCTATTGCTCATGAATGGCATCGGCGTCAAGCTCGAACTGCTGCATCCATTCGTCGATGCGCTCGACCCGGCTATCGAAGTCATTCGCTTTGATGTGCCGGGTGTTGGCGGTTCACCGCCGCCGATCATCCCGCATCGTTTTTCAACACTGGCTCTGCTGGTGAAGCTGATGCTCAATAAGTTGGGCTATAAACAGGTAGATGTGCTCGGCATCTCGTGGGGCGGAGAGCTAGCTCAGCAGTTTGCCTTTCAACACTGCAACCGTTGTCGGCGGCTGATTCTGTCCAGCACCATAACAGGCATTATGGTCCCTGGTCGCCTATCCGTACTTACCAAAATGGCGACACCCCGGCGCTATATGGATCCGTCCTACATGGAGAAGATTGCCCAGGACCTCTATGGTGGAGACTTACGGTCGAATCCTGAGTTTACGCACGAACTTGCTCAAGCCATGCGCTCGAATAATCTGCTGGGCTACTTCTATCAAATGTGGGCCGGCGTAGGTTGGACCAGTTTGCCATGGATCAGTTTCTTACGGCAGCCGACGCTGATCCTGGCAGGTAACGACGATCCACTCATCCCGCTGATCAACGCGAAGTTGATGCAGCGGCTGATCCCGCATTCGAAGCTGCACGTCTACGATGGCGGGCACCTGGGTGTGTTGACGCACGCAGAGGAACTTGCACGCGTCGTCGAACAGTTTCTGGGCCATAGCTCTTCACATAGGGACAGAGAAAGGTAAGATCCCCTATATTACGACAGATAGTGCAAATCAGAGAAGAAGGATGGTGAACATGAAGACACTGCTCTGTAAAGAATTTGGTCCGGCGGAGAAACTGATCCTGGAAGAAGTTGCGCCGATCGAACCAGGCAAGGGGCAGGTGGTAGTAGAGGTCAAAGCCTGTAGCGTGAACTTTCCCGATACCCTGATTATCGAAGGGAAATACCAGTTGAAGCCGGATCTGCCTTTTGCGCCAGGCACCGACGTGGCTGGTATCGTCACAAAAGTAGGCGAGGGGGTGCCACAGACAAGAGTCGGTGAGCGCGTGCTGGCGCTACCACTCTGGGGCGGATTTGCCGAAGAAGTTGCGGTAGACGAAGCCCAGTTGATTCCTATCCCCCCTGACCTTGATTTTGTCACGGCTGCCGCCTTTGCACTGACCTATGCAACCTCCTACTATGCTCTTAAAGACCGGGCAAAGCTGCAACCAGGCGAAACACTGCTGGTGCTGGGGGCTGCCGGTGGCGTCGGGCTGGCGGCGGTAGAACTTGGCAAACTGATGGGCGCGAAGGTCATTGCTGCGGCTTCAAGCGACGAAAAGCTGGCCGTTTGCCGTCGCTATGGGGCAGATGAAGTCATTAACTACAACACAGAAAATCTGAAGGAACGGCTCAAAACCCTGACTGATGGGCGTGGCGTCGATATCGTCTACGATCCAGTCGGTGGTCCTTACTCAGAAATAGCACTGCGCAACACTGCCTGGGAAGGCCGCTTGCTGGTCATCGGCTTTAGCAACGGGGAGATACCGCGTATCCCTCTCAACCTGACGTTGCTCAAGGGCTGCTCCATTACAGGTGTGTTCTTTGGCGCGTTTGCCCAACGAGATCCCAATCGCTATATGCAGAACTTTCAACAATTATTCGTCTGGATAGAAGAAGGAAAACTCAAGCCCTTTGTTTCGGCGACCTATCCTCTGGCCCGGGCTGCTGACGCCATCAAGAGTCTTGCCGAACGCAAGGTAACAGGCAAAATTGTCATTGTACCTGATTCTTAATGAATGCTCGTATTATCTTAAATGGACCTGGCTCCACTCCGAAAATAATAGTGTAGTGGTTTAGCGTCGGGAAATTCACGAGATGACTGCCTTTTATTCCCTGTTGGACGGCAGCGGCAGCTTCTTCCGTCATCAACTGATCATTGTCGAAAAACAGGCCCTGTCCCGCCCTTAGAATAAGTGTGGGAGCCTGGACGTGTGCCCACTGCTCTGCTGGTTTCGCCTCGGCATAACGGGTGCCCTCTTCCAGAATACCTTCCCGATAACACCTGGAAACGACAGATCCATCGCTCTGACGACGAACATCATGTTGGAAGTAAATATCTATGTGCTCATTCCAGTATGGTCCCAGGAATGGTGCGGCTTTCAGGCGTTGCGTGTATTCTTCAAAGGAAGGGACAGGAGTTCCCAGGCGACTAATAGAAGCGGTCAACCACGCGGGCTGTTCCTCCGGTGTCTTCCAGGGAATGGGGGCTCCTGCATCGATCAATACCAGTTTGCTCAGCTTGTTGGGGTAATGGGTCGCGAAATAAAGGGAGATCAAGGCACCCAGAGAATGCCCGATCAAAATCGGACGCTCCAATCCCAATACGTCGATCAGCTTCGCCAGGTCGTCAGCGTGGATAGGGACGCTATAGCCGTGTTCTGGCTGATCGCTATCACCGCGACCACGCAGGTCATAGGCAAAAACGCGATGCTCGCTTGCCAGCTCATCGGCCAGCGCCTGGAAACAAAAAGCGTTGGCGGTTAAGCCATGCACGCAAACGAGGGGCGTTCCATGGTCACCCCACTGGATGCAGTGTAACCTGATTTCTCCGGCGTTGACAAACTGATCGCGCACTGGATTCACTGGCATAGTTTACTCCTTGAGCGTCGAACCTCAACGGGTTAAATTGTTCCTCCTCCGGTCACCTCTAATACAGCGCCCGAAACAAAATCTGCGAGGGGGGATGCTAAAAAGAAGATCGGCCCTGCCGCGTCCTCAGGCGCTCCTGTACGGCCTAGAGGAATAAGCGACCTGGCCTGGTGACGCAAATGCTCGGGAATACCCAGGTGGATTTCCTCACCATCACGCTGCAGCTTCTCGGCGGTTTTCTTTGGTGCTGTCATACGTGTCTCGATGAAGCCAAAGCAGGCACAATTCACGTTGATGTTGTAGCGGCCCCATTCCCTCGACAGCGCCTTCGTCATACCTATGATGCCAGCCTTGGCCGCCGAATAGTTGACCTGTCCCGGAATGCCGTACAGGGCTGAAACCGATGAGACGTTGACGACCTTACGGGGGTTAGCCACACCATATTCGGCCTGCTCTTTCTTAGCCGCATCACGGATGAAGTACGAAAAAGCCTCGCGCAGAAGACGAAATGGAGCAGTCGTGTGCACATCAAGCATGGCAGACCATTGCTTGTCGGTCATATTCTGGATGACCGAATCCCATGCGTAGCCAGCGCTGTTGACAATAATATCCAGGCCACCAAAGGAATCAAGAGTCGCTTTGACCAGTTGAGAGGGAAATGCAGGATCGGTTACATCTCCTGGTACTGTGATGGCTGTGCCGCCCGCCTTCCTGATAGCAGCAACAGTTTCTTCAGCCGGAGTTGGATCGATATCACTTACGACGACAAAGGCACCTTCCATCCCCAGCTTCTTCGCTGAAGCGGCTCCAATACCACGACCAGAGCCTGTTACAATAGCAATTTTGCCATCAATCATACCCATAACCCTCGTTGATCTCCTTCTTAGAATACATGTGATAAAGGAAAAAGCCCTCATCAGCATGCCATAGGCAAGTACGCCGTAAGCCGATCTTTCACACATTTTAAGATCGGTACACATCTATGTGTATTTACCATCTATACCATATTAAATATAGATGCCAATTGTATCATATAAAATAGCGAGTAGTATTGTCAAGGAAACATTCTAATTCAGGCCCGCGGCCTGCGGTCATCTACTCGTCTGGCCTTCAACTCGAAACGCGGGAGCATTCCCAGCTCCATAGGCTCGATAGGAATGCGCAAATGTAGGGTCAGGTGCAGTTCTTCCTGAAGAGCAGTGACCAATTCCGAAGGGCATTCCACCTGTAACATAATCTCATCCAATGGACCGTTTTTCGTTACGATGATCCGGTACTCGGCCACTTCAGGAAAGCGATGCAGGATATTCGCCAGTGCAGATGGGTAAACGTTCACCCCACGTACTACCAACATATCGTCTACTCGTCCCAACACACCAGCGGGCAGCATGAGAAAGGTGCGGCCACAAGCGCAGGAATAGCCACCATGCTGCACAAAATCGCCTGTACGATAGCGGATGACGGGACTTCCCCATCGTCCCAGGTTGGTCAACACCAGCTCGCCCGTCTGGCCTTCCTTCACTGGCTGACCGGTGTGGAGGTCAAGAATCTCTGCAATAAATTCGCTTTCATTGACGTGTACTCCTTGCTGTTGTGAACAGGCGAAGCCGAACGCACCTACCTCCGTCATGCCGGTATGATCATACGTCCGGGCACCCCATGCCTGCTCAATGCGTTTCCGCGTCCCTGGAATCGAGGCACCCGGTTCGCCCGCGTGGATGGTCACACGTATGCTCGACTCTTGCAGGTTCATGCCATGTTCCTGTGCCACCTCTGCTAAATGAAGCGCGTAACTTGGAGTGCATACCAGAACTGTGGCCCCAATCTCCTGAATCGTCCGTAGCCGCTGCAGCGAATCCATGCCCCCACCAGGAACAACGAGCGCGCCCAGCCGCTTAGCCCCTTCGTACGCTGACCAGAATCCGATGAACGGACCAAATCCAAAGGCCAGGAAGACAATATCATCGCTCCCTACGCCCGCAGCTTTGTAGACGTTGATCCAGCAATCGGCCCACCAATCCCAACTTGCCTGCGTATCGAGGATTTTCAATGGGTGGCCGGCGGTGCCCGAGGTCTGATGGAAGCGAACATACTCGCGCAAAGGATAGGTCAGATTGCTCCCAAATAATGGATGCAGCTCTTGATCGGCGATCAGCTCGCGCTTGGTTGTAAAGGGCAAACGTGAGAGATCTTCCAGCCGCTCTATAGTCATTACCTCGCCATCTTGCAGGAGTTTCTGTTGGTAAAAGCGATTATGTGGTAAGATTTGCGTCAGACCACGCTGCAGGCATGCCAACTGGCGCTCTTCAATACGTGCACGAGAAGCAGTTTCCAGGGAAGACATGATAGCATGGCTCCTTTCAACCGACGTATTTCTCCATGTGGGGTTCCTACATTGGATGATCTACGAAAAAGACTCAAGCGCCCGGCGAACGAAAACGGGTGTGACTTGTTTGCGATAATTGATCGTCAGGTCAGCATTGTCCAGCGGCTTGGCACGCCTGGCGGCAGTTGTCGCCACCTCTGCGATAATCTCTGGCACGAGTCGCTGACCAATCAGCAGCCTGGCAGCATCGGTCGCCTCTACAGGATGAGAAGCGACCGCACCCAGAATAATGCGGGCATCGGCTACAGTGCCATCTTCAGTAGTACGTAGAGCTACAGCAACTCCAAGGATAGGAAAGTCGAACGAGCCGCGACGGCGCAATTTTAGATAGACACTGCGCCAGCCAGTCGGGGGCGGTAAAATGATCTCGCTGAGTATTTCATCAGCAGCCTTTGTGTATGGATCGATGCCATCATCGCGAAACAGGTCGCGTACAGGCACAATGCGCTCACCACGTACGCTCACGAGGTGCGCCTGCGCATCCAGACTAACGAGCACCGGGGCGGTGTCTGCCGAAGAGATTGCCCAGCAGCGTGGGCTTCCTGGAGCAACCAGACACACATCGCCGTCTTTCTTCATACAATAGCCAATAGAGCGACGCCAAAACTCGGTCTGATTGTAATAGTTGCAGCGGGTATCCAGCAAAAGATTGCCTCCGATGGTGCCTGCATTGCGCAATTGGAGGGTTGATACTGAGCCAGCGGCAGTGGCCAGGGCGGAATACTGTTGCATAATCAGAGGATGGGTTGCCAGGGTAGAAAGCGTCACAGCAGCGCCCACGCGCATACCCTCTTCTGGAGAGCCACTGATACCCTTCAATGCAGCAATGGCCCGCAGTCCAATTAAGACTGGTGGAGTGAACTGGCGGCGTTTCATATTCGGATAGAGGTCCGTACCACCTGCAACCAGCATCGCCTGCTCACCTTCCTGTGCCAGCATGTGTGCAGCTTCATCAAGGCGACGAGGAGCCAGGTAGCGAAATGGCGGAAGTCGCAGCATCAGGATATCCCTCCTCGTACAGAAACAGGAGCAGTCTTCTGTTCATCCGCTACTGGATTCTCTTCAGGCAGCCACTTGACCAGGCGCGTCGGCCAGGGAGATGGAGATTGAGTAGGAGCCGGTTGTAGACCCGTTCCCTTCCCCTGTCTTACCGTTTTCAGGGCTTTCAATACCTTGTCAGACGTGATGGGTACTTCGTCGATGCGTACACCAATGGCATTGTAGAGAGCGTTTGCAATGGCAGGAATAACCGGGTTGAGTGGTCCCTGCCCGGCCTCTTTCCCTCCAAATGGTCCTTCACGATCAGGTATTTCTACGAGAATCGTTTCGATTTCAGGAGTGTCAAGTGTTGTCGCAAGCTTGTAGTCCAGCAAAGAAGGAATTTTGTGTCGCCCTTTGCGGAAAATCTGCTGTTCCATGACCGCCTCGCCATATCCCATATATGCGCCACCCTCAACCTGACCAGCAACCAGTAATGGGTTGAGCGCTTGCCCAACGTCATGTGCCAGCCACAGCTTTTCAACTATGATCTCGCCCGTCTCTTCATCGACAGCCACCTGTGCTATACAGGCCGAGTACGAGTAGGCAGGCGAAGGGCCAACGCCAGCACCCTTGTAGTCACCATGAATACCTTCTGGCGGGGCGTATGAACCGGCAGCAACCAGCGCTCCAAAGCGAGCTTCAGCCAGTTGCACGGCCTGCACAAAGGACAGCGTTATGCCAGGGTCGTCCTCGTCATAGATAACATCGTTTGCAGCGTGTAGACGCTCAGCAGGGACATGGAGGCGTTCAGAAGCCACTGCAAAAAGCTGTTGCTGTAACTTGTGGGCAGCAGCAATTGCAGCATTGCCTGCCATGAAGGTGACACGACTCGAATACGAACCAAGATCGACTGGAGTGAGCGTGGTATCAGCCGTCTCCAGGTGAATGCGCTCAGGCTGAATACCTAACCCTTCAGCAACGACAGCGGCAAGAATAGATGTTGACCCCTGCCCGATATCGGTCGCGCCGCAATAAACGGTCACACCGCCGCCCCGGTCGAGTCGGATCTGTACCGCCGAGTGAGGCAGATCGTTCCAATAGATAGGTTTCCCTGCTCCACAGATATACGACGAGGCAGCTATCCCCATGCCACGCTTGATCGGGGCTTCCTGCTCACTATTGTAGATAACAGGCGTTTCGTGTGTGGTAAGAGCAGGCGCTTCATCACCCTGCGGCTGCGTGCTTGCTCCTGCCTTCTGCGCCTGAAACTCACTCCATCCTGAGCGTTCGATAGCCTTATCGAGGCATTCACCCAACGCACAACTCGTAATGCGCAGGCCGTTCACGGTACGAGTATTCGGTTCGATCAGATTGTGACGACGCAGTTCAACCGGATCGATATTAAGATCATGAGCTATCTTGTCCAGGTGTACTTCTATTGCATAGCGGGGTTGGGTTGTGCCATGACCTCGTTTCGGACCGCATGGCGGCTTATTGGTAAAGAGCCGCATACCCTCAAATTTGTAGCAGGGAAGCTTGTGTGTCCCATCCCGCTTGACCCCTGTCTTGATCCACATTTTGACAGGATGTCTTCCACGGTGAATGAGAAACACTTCTTCGCGTGTACAGGTGATTTTGACGGGTCGAGCGGTGCGACGAGATAGTTCACTCGCACAAATCTCGTGCGAGAAGGGATCGCTTTTTCCACCAAAGCCACCTCCAACATGCGGGGCAATGACACGGATATGTGACTGCGGCACGTTTAATACCTTGCTCAATTCACGATGAACGTAGTGCGGTGTCTGAGTAGAAGACCAGAGCGTCAGTTTGCCTCCAACCGGGTCACTGGGATTGGGTTCCCACTGTGCAACACACGCGTGTGCTTCTAGTGGCGCATGATTGTTGCCCTCGTAGTAAAACCAATCCTCACGAATGTAGTCCGCTGCGGCAAAAGCAGCTTCGATCTCGCCAAATTCATAAGAGATAGCTTTGTGAATATTGCCAGTCCGTGCCTCGTCGTTGATCTTGACCTCGGGATGGGCCAGAGCCTCATCAATGCTCATGAGCGCTGGCAACACCTCGTACTCTACTTCAATAAGCTTGATCGCCTCATCCAGAGTATCGGGATCGAGCGCAGCAACAGCGGCAACAGGGTCACCCACATAACGCACCTTGTCGATAGCCAGAGCGTACTCATCCTGGCTTGAGGGGAGAATACCAAACTTCCTCGGCAGGTCTTCGCCGGTAATAACGGCAAGAACTCCCGGCAACTCCAACGCCCGTCGTGTATTGATAGAAAGAATACGGGCATGAGCATGTGGAGAACGCAGAAGCCTCCCGTAGAGCATACGCGGTAGGATAATATCATCAGCGTATAGTGCTCTTCCGGTCACTTTGGCATACGCGTCAACTTTCGCTCGTGGCGTACCAATGACGTTATATGCCGCCTTTCCCCCTTCCTGTCGAAGCTTATTCATGGGCCACCTCCCCTTGAGAGTGAACGTTTTCAGCACCGCCGCCTGCCATACGTTGGGCAGCAGCGTCAACTGCTTCATAGATTTTCGTGTAGCCCGTACAGCGACAGAGATTCCCGGCAAGAAAATCTTTCATCTGCTCGCGCGTTGGATGAGGATGGGCTTTGAGCAATGCAACGCCGGAAAGCAGCATGCCGGGGGTACAGTAGCCGCATTGTGCAGCGCCTAGCTCAGCAAATGTTTCCTGGAGGGGATGTAACTTCCCATTCTCTTCCAGCCCTTCGACGGTTGTGATCTCGCTTTCCTGTACCTCCACTGGTAATGTAAGGCACGAAAGCACTGGCAAACCATCAATCAGGACGGTGCAGGCACCGCATTCTCCCAGTTCACATCCATGCTTTGTTCCTATCAGCCCCATATCCTCACGCAGCACCTCAAGGAGGCTGTGATGGAGCAACGCCGCAACTTCGTAGCGTTCGCCATTGACATGTAAAGTAATGAGTTCGCGCATGCCGATCTCCTTTCGCATGCCATCTTCCTGAAAAGTTCCTGCTACCTTTCTAACTTTGTTCTCTTTTTGCTCCCAATGAGTATGAGATTGCTTCGGCTTCAGCTCGTAACTGTTGCACGGTACGATGAAGCTCTTCATCTTCAAAGTGCGCGGCAAAACCTACTATCCAGAGCAAGGCAACGAGTCTTCCACCTGTGCCGTAGATGGGTGACGCTACCGCGTTAACACCAACCAGATACTCCTCACGGTCAATGCTGATGCCGGTACGAGCGGCCTCCTCAACTTCGGCTAGAAATTGTTCAGAATCGACGATCGAATGTTCTGTGAAACGAGGCAGAGGGTGTGTATGCAGAAATGCTTCACGCTGCGCTAATGGCCAGCTTGCCAATACGAAGCGGCCAAGCGCCCCAGCCAGCAAATGAACACGAGTGCCACGCGGAGCAGAAATGCGCAGGGCGGGGTGTTCACCTTCATCTACGACGCACTCGATGATACGTACCCCGTGCTGCTCAACCTTGCCTAGAAACACGGTCCTGGCTACACGAGATGAGAGGCGATGCATGGCAGGAAGGGCGAAGTGACGGAGACCAGCACGCTGTGTATACGATTGTGCAAGGTCATAAATTCGCGGTCCGAGGACATATTTGTGCTCGTCAACCTGCTCGATCACTCCGTTGCCTTCTAGCGTTTTGAGAAGTCCATGCATGCTTCCTTTACTCATGGCAAGGGCCCTTGCCAGGTCCGAAAGGGTTGAGCCCTCTTCTGAAACGCTTAAGATATCCAATACACGGAAGGCGCGCTCGACCATCGGTGCCGATACTCCAGCCACCGTGTTAGTCTCTTCATTAGCATCAGGTTGTTCGCCATAGCGAACTAATCGTTTCTTCATGAGAAAAGCATAGTCAATTACGGGAAATATGTCAAGGGTTAAAAGCTTATTTATTTTGCGATTCCCTCGGTCAGGCCCTTGACAAAGTAGCGCTGCAAAAACAGGTAGAGGAACACGGCTGGTAGCATGCTGATTAAGCATCCTGCGGCCACCCAGTTGATGCTGTTTTGATACTGAGAGAAGAATGCCGACAGGGTCACCGGGATCGTCTGCACTTCAGGCTTTTGTAGGAAGAACACCGAGAACTGATAATCGTTCCAGATATTAAGTCCGACCAGGATGATCACCGTGGCCGTAATCGGTTTTAGGAGAGGCAACAACACGCGGATAAACACAGTGAAGTAATTGCAGCCATCAAGCAGCGCGGCTTCATCTAATTCACGCGGAATGGTGCTCAGAAAACTGGTATAGAGAAAGATGGTTAATGGCAGGGCGAAGGTGACCTGGATGAGAATGATGGCCCAGTAGGTATCTATACCACCGATATCCACCACCAGTTTATAGAGACTCACCAGGATGGTCAGAGAAGGGACAATCATGCAAGATATGCAGAGCATGTAAATAAAGGTGTTCCAGGGTGTCTGGAAGCGCGCGAGGGGATACGATGCCAGTGCTCCAATAATCACTACTAAGACAACCGCGGTGCCAGTGATGATACAGGCATTGAGGAGCGACCGATCCAGGTGTGCATTTTGCCAGGCATTGGTAAAATTCTCCAGGTAAAGATAAGATGGTGTTATCCATTTAGAACTGGTGTCATGTGGCGATTTGAACGCAATGTTGATCAATATAAAGAAGGGGATGCTGTGCACCAGGCAGATCAGCACAATCAGCGTCACCACAGCCGTTTTTTTCATTATAATTTCACTTCCCTTCGTCTGAAATAGAGGAGTAAGGCGACGCCAACGACGCTGATGATGAGAAACATAATGTTGCCCAACGTCGCTGCATAGCCTGCATCTTGACGGGCAAAGTAGAGGTTATACATCATCGTCGATAGGGATTGGGAAGCATAGCCCGGACCTCCATTCGTCATGGCCACAATTACGTCAAAGAGCTTTAAACCACCGATGACGTTATAAACGATACTGACGGTTATGGCAGGCATCAAGAGAGGCAAGGTAATCGCTCTGAAACGGGCAAATGCCGAGGCGCCATCAATGGTTGCAGCCTCCAGGTATTCTCTCGGAATTGCTTGCAGCCCTGCAAGGTAGATAACCATTGCAATACCCATATACTGGTAGGTATTGACGAGAGTAATAACTCCTACTGCTGTTGTCCCATTGCCCAGCCAGTCCAGAGGTTCCCTACCAAAGGCTTTGACGATATCATTCACTGCTCCCCCATCATATTGAAAGAGAAAATAGCAAATATAGCCCATAATCAAAGGGCTGATAATGATAGGCAGATAGACAATCGTACGTGCAATCCCTTTACCCGACATGTTCCGATCTAGAAACAAAGCATACGCCAGGCCTAGGATGTTTTGCAGCAGCGTACTTCCAAATCCGTAAATAAAGGTATTCACGATGGTACGCAGCATGTCTGGATCAGCAAAGAAACGATGATACTGGTTCAAGCCAACCCAGCGAAACTGCTCAGAATAGCCGTCCCAATTGGTGAACGATAGACGAATCCCTTGCACGAAGGGGTAGAATATAAACACGGTCAGTAGGAGAAGCGCGGGCAGGTACATCAGATTGACGGTCCAGCGTGTCGATCTTCTCTGTTTTCTGTTCCTGCTTATGAGATGCTCTATCACTACCTCTTGTACTTGAGCCTCTTGACGCACGGATTGCTCCTTGTTCTTATAGCGTTCAGATGAGCGTATGGCGAAGCGTGGCACCGGGCATGAAAGTGCCGCTTCTAAGCGCGAATGAGTATCATACTGTCGGGACAAGGAAAGAGAGTACCATCCGCTAGCACTCTCTTTCTCTCTTTCGGCTAAACAGATGCACTAAGACGTCTTGAGTCGATCAAACTCCTGCTTCATATTCTGTGAAAACTGGCTGGGGGTAACTGAACCGGCCAGTAAGTTCTGAGCATTTTTGCACATCACATCCCACATCCCGTTGGGTAGGTAGACGCGATCGAAGTATGGGAGCACCGGAGTAGAACTGTATTTCTGGAAGTATGTATTGAGATCACCCAGATCCGCCTGTGCGTCGGTCAGCCCCGGTGGCAACCGATCGGCTTGAGCGACGAGAGCGACATTTTCAGGTCGCGCGTTGAATGCGACAAATTTCTTAGCGGCCTCCAGGTTAGGCGAGTCTTTCCACACGCCCCAGGTCGTTTTTTCGCCACCGGCGAAGGTGGGTACATCCCCCGCTACCATTGCGGGAATTGGCATCAATCCTGCATGCAGATTGGGATTAGTCTTCCTGGCTTCATCTATCAGATAGGGACCGTAGAGACCAAAAGCGACTTTCCCCTGTGCAAAACTCTGTGCCGAGTCGCTATATTTTGCCGTCAGGACATCTTTATTCAAACAGCCCAACTGCTGAAGCTGCTGGAACCTCTGGGCCAGCGGAGTCCACTTCGACCAGTCAAAGGTGCCATTAAGGAGTTCTGTCTTGTAGTTCTGTGCAGGGCTAATGAGCAGAGCCGTCCCGAAAAAGTCGAAGTACTGCCCCATCGGCCATGAGTCCGCGCCACCAATGTGGATCGGTGTAATCTGTCCGTTGCTCTTTTCCTTGATCGTTTTGCAGGCGGCCACAAGCTCATCATAGGTTGTAGGTATCGCAATGCCAAACTTGTTCAAGATATCCACATTGTAAACCGGGCCTGCTTTATCCTGGTCCAACGGCAGGACGTAGACCTTCCCATTCTGATCGGTGACGGTATCCTTGATCGTGGGACTGAGATGACTGGCCCACGGCTGATCTCTGAGGTCGGCCAGGAAACTGCCATAGCGGATCTTTGCCCATCCATGCGTGGAGAACACGTCGGGCAGATGCCGGGAGGCCATTTTTACCTTCATGATGTTTTCGTATTCTGCCCCCGGTGCAGAGAAGTCTACCTTGATGTTAGGATTCTCTTTCATGAATTTCTGAGCAATATCCTGTAGCACCTGAGCCTGATTGCCTATCTGATTGGTAGAAACCGTGAGCGTGATGGTGCCCCCGCCAGACTTGCCAGTGGATCCACCAGTGCTTGTGCCACAGGCGCTCAGAACCCAGAGCAGGGTAAGTAAACCCATAAGCAATACTCGAAGTGTGCGACGTTGCAAGATACACCTCCTGTTTTCCCAGAGATGGAGAGAAAATAATTTAGGCTGCTCGCTTCTTGACAATGTGCAGGCGATCAACTACCATTTTATTGCCAGTCTTGAGAAGAGCTTAACATGTTGTGTTTTACTTGTGTATGTAGCAAAACTACGATCAGTGCGCTCATTCCTACGCAGTCCGTAAGCAGCTCGTCCCGGTTGGCCTCTTCGTGAGAGGAAAGAGTATCGTTGATAAGGATGACGGTTATGAGATTTGCAAGATCATTGCGCGTGAAGCTCTCCATCTTGTATTTGCTGACCACTGTGATTCCTCTGGTGATAATCGTCTTCGTCATGCCGAGCTATTACGAAAACCAGATCACGCAAGATTCTCAGACCCTGACACACGCAACGCTCTCCATGCTGTCCCGTAACATTGACACCTACCTGGATGATTTAGACCGCTTAACCTTAACACCGTATCTCAATGATGATGTGATGAACGCGCTCAAGCTCAAAGCGAGTCATGAGTATGCTAAGGCCAGCGCCTATCAACAACTCGTGGCTAATCAAGCTCTGTATACTACCCTGCCCAATTTTTTACGTACCACGCGCAAGGATATCCTCAGCACGGTTGTATTGCCATTTGACGGCTCTGTCTTTGTTGCTGCCAAGTACGATCCTTCGAGTCCTGTTCCCAATTATCCCTTTACACAACAGTCATGGTACAAAGAGGCAGTGAAAGCCGACGGAGACATTGTGTTTGTCAATCCCCATCCCCAGGACTATTTGTTGACTCCGGTTTCGACACAGGTCTTTTCTGTCGCACGTCTGATTAAAGACCCTGACGATAATCGTCCTCTGGCAGTGATTATGGCGGATGCGGATAACGTTATTCTGGGGGATATCGTCAATGAAATCAGGCTAAATGTCAGCTCTATCATCGCCATATTTGGCACAAATGATCAGTTGCTGTACTCCAGCCAACCTTTATCTGCACACACGGTACAGGCAATAATGCAGAAGTCATCTGTTATTCAAGATACAGCAGATGCCTATATACCCGTGATGCAGTCTACGGATTTGGCGCACTGGAGAGTAGTCATTTTGCTCTCGCAATCAGAAATTAATGCCCAGTTGCGCTGGCTCTATATAGCCGGAGGAGTATTTGCAGTTGGTGGACTGTGC